>Ga0075418_10000338_pt1 | contig 47766 bp, 73 predicted proteins | sample SoiMetdeltSBSDD2_FD_81776 | JGI IMG/M metagenome (GOLD analysis project Ga0075418, IMG submission 81776) | Bulk soil microbial communities from a Populus tree surrounding site in Tennessee, USA - Soil MetaG P. deltoides SBSDD2 | ecosystem: Environmental > Terrestrial > Soil > Tree plantation...
CGGACGACCGCCAGTAGGTGGCGATGGTGGGTACGGCTAAAACTAAAGTAACTTTAGTAGGAGAATGATATGCAAAATGAAGAAGAGCTGAGACAAATCCTAGCTGGATTACAAGAAAGGCAACAGCCAGTTCCTATCTGGCAGCGTATCATTGAATCCGTTGCTCGTGGAATAGGTACAGCTGGATCAGAACGCCCTGGCGATGCTTTACTCCAACAGGTTAAAGAGAAAGGTGCTGAGCGACAAGAGCGTAATAGACGGCAGCAAGAGATTGCTAACGTTGCTACTCAATTTCGTCTGACAGACCTTGCTAATCGGATGGCAGAGAAGCGTCAGATTTCTGCTGAAGGCAGAGGTGAGGCTCGCGATATTGCCAAAGAGCAGAGAGATAAGCAAAGAGATGTTGAGATGTACAATCTACAACTCTCTGGTCAGAAAACTCTCAAAGGTATGGACAATGACCAAGCTATGAGTATGTTCAATTTGTCCAAAACCTGGGAAAGTCTGATGAGAGAAGAGGATAAAGAATTTGCCCTTCGTCGTGATGAAACACAACGTAAGGGCAATTTTGAGGATCAGTCAAAGATTGCTCAACAGAATCTTGTCTACAGTCTGATTGCATCGAAGGTTATGGACGGTGGAAAAGTATCCGGTATGATGTCTAAGTTACGCAATGGTGGTGAAGGATTGACTGCCGACGATATGAAACTGCTCAACAAAGCTGCCGTTCAAATGAGCGATCAGAATTTTACTCGACAGCTTAAGCTTCAAATGGCCCAACGTGATGGTCAGTTTACTGGTATGGAACGAATCCAACACGAGGCTGCTATGGCCGCGATGACTTCTGCCAGAACAGAAGAATTGATCAAGGTGCAAGGTCCAGATGGAGCAAGATTAATTCCTGGCAGAAAAGATGATCTTGGTAAGTACATCATTCCACAAGGCTTTAAGTTTGTAGAGTCAGCAGACTATGGCGAAAGGTTGATGTACTTCTATGATCAGTTTGGAGTTACTGAAAGATTCAGAGTAGGAAAGAAAGACATAGAGAATCTTGAAGGCAATAACGGACACGACGTTAACCACTTTCTCAATGAAATCAAAAAAATCAGAGATTCTGGTGGCAACGATGATCAGGTTAAAGCTCAAATGGACATATTGAGTAATAAGTCTCCCAAGTATGCAGATGCTATTAGGTTGGCATTGGCTACGGATGAGAACGAAAAACTTAAATCGAAATTTGATGCTAGCAAATCTGCTTTTGATGATACTAGCGGTCCTCTTGGATTTCTTGGTCGAACTTATGAAAAGATTACCAAAGAACTTGGTAAACAAGGAACGGCTCGATGGCTTAGACAAGAACTTATCAAAGCTAAGAATAAGAGAGATAGGGCAACTAGCGAATCAGATAAACAGGCATTGACAAAATTGATTGCTGAGTTAGAAGGTCGTCTTGATGTAGCAACCAAGAACTAAAGTAACTTTAGAGGTGTGAAATGCCACAAAATGTCTATAAAGCGCAGTTGCCGGTCGAGACTGTGCCACAACCATATCAGGCTCAAGTTCCGTATGAAGCACAATTACCATCTGATGCGGAACCGGCACAAGGTTGGGGTGGCGCAGTCCTCTCCACTATTGCTCCGGCATTAGAGTTTATCTCGCGTCCTCAGTATGCCTCAGCCAAGTTTGCCGATAGCTTGGCTGATCCGTCGAAGTCTATCTTCGATGCGATGCTTGGAGCATTTCAGGAGTTTGTTAGTCCGAAGGATAAACTTTCATACTCTGAAGTTATTAGACGTAGAGCGCCAGAGTTTGCAAAGATGTATCCTAAAGCTACTTCTGTTATAGGTTTTATGGGAGATGTAGCATTTGATCCAACTACCTATTTAGGTATTGGGTTTGCTCGACAAGGTTTAACCGTAGGTCGTAAAGTTCTTACAGAGTTTGGTGAACAAACTTTGCACAGACTTGAGAAAGATATAGCACAGCAAGAAATATTGACTACGGTTAAGAACAAAGTGAGAACCAATGTTATTGAAGCGGAACGGAAAGGTATACAAGCTCAATCTAGTTTGTTTACTAAGACAGAAGCTAGGCAAAAGTATGGCGAGGTTCGTAGTTCGTTCTTACAGGAATTTGATGAACTAGCCAAAGATCCTGAACTTATGCGTAAGCTTCAGAATGGTACTATTGCTAGAAGTCGAATGAATGATTTGGCTCTTGATGAGTTAAACTCTGCTGGTGCTAAGGCTAAGTTTTCAAAGACTGGATTAGTACAATTGAAAAGACAGAAACCTGTCGAGTCTGTGATTCGTAAGCTTGCGCCAGAGGAAGTTACCGAAAAGGCAAGCCAGCGTATTCAAAAGTTAGCTGATCTTGATCCTGTTATTGCCTCGAAGTATTTTAAGCCGCGAGAGATTAACCTTCTTATCGGTCTACCATTCGGTAAACAGAAAGAAGTGTTGAGAATAATGGGTCTTGATTATCTCGACAGCAAGATTGATGCTATCGTCAAGTTTAGGGATATGATTGTAGGAAAGAATATTCCTGTAATCAGTGCTGCTCTTGGCGCAGGCATTAAAGCTGGCAGAATGGCAAAGAATGCTTTTGTCAGACCAAACGAAGAGCCATACAAGAATGCTATTACCGCTCTTGAGAAAGCTAAAAACTATAACGTAGGAGAAGTACATCGAGAGATTGTCAAACTATTTGAAGGTGTTGATGAAGCAGGCCGACAAAAGATCAGCAAGCTTGGCGTCGCTATTGACGATGAAAGCAGAGAAGTCGAAGCAAGGATAGGTAGAAGTCTAACTCAGACAGAAGCAGACAGAATCTATAGGGATGAGCTTTCTAAAGTAACTTTAGCTCCGAAGGAGATGGCTGCTTTTGCTGGTTTGACTCAATCATATAAGACAGCAATGGAACTTGAGATGGAAGCTGGACTTCTCAAGAGTGCATTGCTGAATTATTATCCTCGTTATTACAAAGCTTTGGCTGATCCTGGCGAGATGTCTGTTCTTTTCAAAACTAAAAAAGGATTGTCAACCTCCCTTTCTTCGTCAAAGAAAAGGGAGTTTTTAACTTTACAAGAAGCCGAAGCTAATGGATTTGTTCCTGAATTGGATGCTGCCAAGATATACGCTGCTCGTGTTATATCTTCTCGTCGTGCCTTGTCAGTAAAGCAATTTGAAGATTCCTTGAACGGCATCTACAACTTGCCACAAGGTACAAAGATTGGTAGCAAAGCATTTAACAAGGTTATCCCTTCTGAAATCAAAGACGATATCAGAACGTTAGGAGAGTCAGTTTACCCTAGTGGTATGAACTCCACTGTTAATGACTTCTTGTACGCATATGATAGGTTGATGGGATATTTCAGACAAGGTGCAACTATCTTAAAGCCAGCGTTTGCTGTCAAGCAATTGATTAGCAATACTATGCAAATGGCTTTTGGTACTAATGCTAAAGCCTTTAAGTCTATGGATGGTAGATCATTCCTCGATGCATCTATGCTTCTTATGGACTATTACAGAGGCAAACCAATAGAAGGATTACCGGGAGTATTTAAAAGTATCTTGAACAAACATTCTCTATCTGGCGAAGGTGGCGTTGATGCCATTCTTGCTGGTAGGGTAGCTTTAGAAAGGTTGATTAAAGAAGATGATATTCAATCGTTTGCGAAAGCTATTGAAATCATCCAACCGTCTGGTATGCGGTATAGCGGGGTTGACGTTGTTCGTCTTGGTAGAGAACACGGAATGGTTGTCAACTTTGACGCATCTGGCGAACAAATGTTCAGGCAAGTAGATGAGATACTTTCCTATGATCCAAAAAATAAAGTAACTTTATCGAAAGAATTGTTCAAATATTGGAAGATGTCTTCCACGTTTGAAACATATTCTCGGATGTCTGGTTTCATCCAAGGTTTGCGTATGGGCTATTCGCCTAAGCAAGCTGCCGCTGTAGTCGAAGATAATCTCTTTGATTATCTACACGGTCTGACTAAGATAGAGAAAAGTTTTATCAGACGGGTGATGCCATTCTATTCGTTCCAACGCTTTGCTATACCGCAAGTGCTAAGAACGTTAGTACGCCAACCGGGCAATGCTGCTACTACCAACAAGATAGTTAACTTGATGGAGAAGTTAATTGTACCGGATGCTGAGAAGATGTCGGAGGCTGAAAGGGAAACATTTGGTGATACATTACTTGTCGAACAGCCTAGACTATTCACTGGTTTCGACAAAGAAGGTAGAGCCAACTTCAATATCTTCAACAACTTCTCCCCACTAGATGCTTTGTCTCTTATGGTATATGACCAGAAGACAGATAAACTTGACCTAGAAAGAACAGTTCAAAGAACTTTCTTGGCTGCTCTTGCACCATACCTTAAGATTCCACTTGAGATGGCAATAGGCCAGAACTTCTTTACTGGCAAAGCTTTAGAGACTGGTGGTAGGATTGGCCAGTTGTCATACATCACCAATAATACGCCTCAGATTGTTAAAGACTTTATTGGTTGGGAAGACCGATATAATGAAAGGAGCGGCGAGACTAGAACATACATTAACCCTTACTTTGCACACGTAAGTATGTCTCTATTTCCTGCTTTACGCGAGTACATCAAACCGCTCGATGCTGAGACTTCTGCTTTAGACAAGGCAATGCAAATGATTGTTGGCAGTGTTAATGTCAAAGCCGATTTGAAGGCTCAGTCAGAATGGCAGGCTATGACTAGCAAGGGTAAAGCACAAGAACTAAAGAGTAGCATACGAAAGTCTATGCTTATGGGAAGTGAGAACGAGTATGAAAAGAACTTGAGGGAATACCAAGAGTATATGACAATGCTCGAAGAGAGTAATAAGAGAAAACAAGCTGGTGATATCCGTGGTGCTGGTCTTGGTAATCAGATGATGAATGCCGAGCCTGCCATATTTCAAGAGCAAAGATAAACTAAAGTAACTTTAGTATTAAATTAAATCTCATTTACTCTATGTCTCGATCTAAGGCTGAAGAATACGATTTCAGTTATCATTCTGGCGCTTATTCTTTGCGATAGGAAAGCCGTGGTAAGGTTTTTCAGCCTTAGTCCATACCGTAGCATAGGCCAAATCAACCTAGCACGGCTACATAGTAAAACAAAGGACTTACAGCTTTACCGTGTATCATAATGACACACTAGAATCCCCTAATCTTTCTAAAGTAACTTTAGTTTGGAGGGATGCAATGAATACGTTATCTGTTGTACTGACTGTGATAGGATGTACAATGGTGTTGGTAACTTCGGTGATCGGAGCGACTTGGAGATTGGCAGGTAAGATAGCAGACCTCCAAACTGCAATAGCTACTGCTAATGGCAAGATCGAAGGTCTGCAATTGATTATTTCTTCGCTTCAGTCGAGAATAATCCACCTTGAGTCACGGTTGGATGCGAAGGGCTAGTATTTATATCAACCAATTGTTGCAGGAGGTCTTTTACTCCTGCAATTTCTTTTTCTAGCTCCAATTGCTTAAAGAAGATATCCTTATTGCCTGCCTCGATTCTCACTACCGTTTGGTACATTTCAGGGTATGTGCCGGGTTTAGGTAGATTGTCGGGAGTGATCTTGCCCGCTATTCTTTTGGTGAAGATGTCAGGATCGTCTCTATAGACTTTGTGGCCTAACACCGTTCTCTCTTCTACGTTATTGTCGGTTATTCTTTTCCAGATAAAGCTATCAGAAGCTTCGTATTTGACTCTAAGTTCTTCTCTGGTATAGAACAACTTGCCATCAAGCTTCACGCCGGTCGGTCTTCTCTTCTCTTCTTTCATCTTGCTCACCCTCCTGAGCTAAAGTAACTTTAGCATCTAATTCCACGTCCAATTCTGTGCAATCCTTAAATTCATCAATGATAGTGTGCTTAAGCTCATATGATAGGTTGAAGTTACGCTGTCTTTTCAACTCTACCACTGCCATTAGGGTGTACTTCATCCAACTATAAAGCATTAACTCTTTCAATGGTGAGGGATACTTGCTATCAATGTAGAAGCATAATGCTCCACAAAGAACGCGAGACATACCTCGCAAAAAATCTTCATTGTTAAGGTCTTCTTCGTTAAGATTAGCTTCTACCTCATCTAGTTGTATCTTTAGACAAGATTCGCCAATTCCGTCCAGCTTGATGCCCATTTCTTTTAGCTCATCAAACATTCTTCTTTGACTCCAAGTACCTGACACGGCTTTTTTTTCTCTTCAAGATTGCTCTTGCTAGTTGATCAACCGTGATGTAGTCTCGTACCAATATAGGATTGGTTACTATCACTATCCAATTACGGATTTGTGCTTCGCCAATCTTCTCATAGTCATTACTAACACCAACTATTGTGGTATGTCCGGTCCTTCCGATATTGCCTTTTGTTTTGGAATATCGGATGCCATTGTATTCTATAGCCACTTTCAGATCAGTCCAAGCATAGTCGAATCGCCAATCACGGCTATCCATAAACTTATATTCGTACTGATCTGGAAGTGGGAGATTTACTTCAGCAATTTGCGTCAGTAGTAAACCTTTGTAATTCACTTTGTCTTTCACTAAAGTTACTTTAGTTTCTTCAGTTCCTTCTTGATAGCTTTCTTGGCAGCTTTCAAGTGAAACTTTCGTTCTTTTTCGTTTGTAAACTCTCCGGTCAGACTGTCACCAATTGGTGATTTGTATACTTCTTTGCCAGAACTGTTAGGAAAGCTAGCAGAGAAATATCCATATCTTAACCGAAGGTAGCCAACCAGTTCTTTCTTATGAAAGACATCGTATTGTTCTGGACAAGCATCGCAAGTCTTGACTAATACCATACTTTACTTCTTTGGCTTCAGTGAGCCGATTGCTTTGTCAAGCCTATCGTGTACTACAGCCAGTTCTCGCTGTACCTCTCTTAGGATATTGATGTTATCGTCAGAGAGTTTCTTTTGTTCCTCTAGCCAAGCATTGATCCAATCTCTCAATTGGATAACTTCTTTAGTCCGAAGTTTTATTGTGTGTCTATCGTGTAGACCCATACTGTCTAGTCTGATAGCAACACAATCCGATATCAGTTGATCGGAATTAAGATATGTTGTCGTATCAGAAACTATCGTATTCCTAGTCAAGTGCAAATCTTTCATTGTTCTCCTAAAGTTACTTTAGTTTGTGGCGATAGCTAGTATCGCTGACACAAAGTATCCAACAGCCAACAGCACAATGGCTGAAAGAAGTAAAAGAGTTACGCATCCTATCTTATTCTTCACTTGTAATGTTATCAGCGTCATTAGTTGTTTCGGCAACTGGTGGATTGCCATCGTTAAACTTTCCAAGTTGATTGACTAGGGAGCAAAATCTGCTCTTAACTGCTGGCGACATAAGATGTATTATGAAGCCTATTCGTGCATTGACCACAGAGATATAGAGTAACTGTCTCTCTGAAAGATCAGCCCACGAACAGTGGAGCATCTGGACGTGGAACATACCGACATATGCCTCCACTTCTAGCCCACTTGGGATATGCCTCATAATACCAGCTCTCCAATGGTCTGGATATGAGTTAAAAACGTCGTGGAATGTTTCTAACAGTTGTGGAGTCATACTCTTATATACTTGGACAGCGGCAAAGATTCCATCTTTAGCGTTTTCTTTCTGTTCTATTACTCCCATTTGAATTCCTCCTAAAGTTACTTTAGTAGATATTGGGCCAGTGAGTAAGCTAGTATGACGGCTGCTATTCCTAAGCAAAATAGAAAACAGCCCATCTCACTCGCCCAATCTGATTTTACCTTAGCTTCGGCAATGACTCGTTTTATCATTGCTTCTTGCTGTTGCTCAGTTTGCTGTAAATGTTTAGTAGCATATTCGACGGCATCGTCGAAATCTTTAAGTGAGGCGAAGCAATGCGGTTTAGCATTTCTCGCATAGTGGTTGTGATTAGGTAGTAATACTACACCGAGTGTGTTCCATTCAGTAAACTTCCATTCTTGTTTACAAAACTCACAATGATGAATGATATGTGGTTTTGCTCCATCGGTATCTATATGCTGTTCTCCACATCGAGGACACCATAGTATACATCTTACTGCATCAAATCCTATTTCAGCCATCAGTCCTCCGCTGGATAGAATCCTTCTAAAGTTACTTTAGAAGTATCTTCCATCTCTCTTCTGAACTCCATTTCCTCTTCCTCTTCTTGAGCAAACTTTGGTCGAGTTGAACCAGTCCAGCAACTATCATAGAAGCGACAGAATTTACACTGGCTAGAGTTAGATCGAGTTTCCTCCTTATGGATAAGGCCCAATGGATTCTTTCTTCTGATAGCTCTGATTGTATCTCTTAATCGAAGCAATCTATCCTGAATGAAATTCTCATTAGGCACTATTAGGATTGGCGACATTATATCAGACGTAGCCCTATTCTTTATTATCAGATAGAACGGCATTCCCATCGCTTTGGTATACCATTGAATCTGACCGTACCATTGGTCTGATATTTCGCCTGTCCTCTTTATCTTATCCCACGTATACTTTTTGACTGACTTGATTTCTAAGCCGTAGTTCCTGTCTTTGAAAACAAGAACACCATCAATGTGAGATATGATTTTAAACTTTACTACGTCTACACTATTAGTTTCTTGGTCTTCTATCTCGCAAGCAATATCTGTTATCTTCTCATATTCCGGCTTATTTCCACAAGCCGCAACGTGTAACCCTCCTTTTTCTAAATGCTCAAAGACTGTAGCCTCGTGTATATGTCCATCATATAACGATGCTTCGGATTCTGCTCCCCTAATAGATGTACTAACACCATTTGCCATTGCTTGATACAAGCAGAGTTGACAAATATTAAATTCGCTGCCGTGAAAGTGACCTCTTACTTTCGCCGGTTTAGCTTTAGCTGCATTCATTCTGCACGCTTGGCAAGGCTGACTTTGATCTGATGTCTTTAGCGCCCCGCCATAATATGCATTACGAATGAACCAAGATGTCTCGTCGTTATGCGGCTTCAGGCTTACTTGCATTTTTATTCAAGTTGTACACAATAGGCGACAACTGCATATTAGTAGGAGTAACTTCTAGCACTGGAATCTCCTGAGCTACTAAAGTTACTTTATCCAGTAAGTCGCCTATGTTTTCGGCTTGTACTGTTTCTAACATTCGTATCTCTCCAAACCTAAAAAACCCTAAAGTAAATTTTCCATCTTTAAATCTGATAACTAGATTGTTAGACAATAGCAGAACAGACAGTTTTTCTAACTTGCTTTTAATTACGTTAGTGCTAATCCAATTCATCGTCATCGTCCTCTGGAGTTAGATAAGTTGAAAGACCAGCAGCACCCGATAAGAGTGCTGCCAGTCCCCAAAAGATCCAAACGTCATCCCATCTGTTCAATGCTACCATCAGTAATGATAGACTGACGCTTACGCTGACAAATATCACAGTAACAAATTGTGTGTACCGGATCAGTTTCTTCAATGTATGGTTCAGGTTGCGCATCTTCACCCATCTCAAATTCTATAGTAACATTTTCCGCTAAAGTAACTTTAGCTCTTAAATCACTGACGGTTTGTCGTGATAGTCTCAAGTCGTATATTCTTTTCTGTGCAATGTTGATTGATTTCTCAAGGTCTTGCGCCTTTAATTCGTATATGTCACCAACTTGCTCAAGGGCACTTAAGATATCATTATGCTCTTCTTCAGACAGTAGAACTTGCTTCATTCTTCCTCTCGAAAGAAACTCCGTACTCGTCTTCGCTTTGTTTTTCTTTGCGGACGAATTCGACTTTGTAAAAGTCGTTGTGAAATTGTGTTAGAAATTCATCCACAGTCTCTTCTACTGCATCATAGTTTGGGATAATACCTTTCCATCTATGATTGTCAAGGTACTCAATTGCAGCAACTATAAACTCTTTTTCGGTAACAAATTCTTTTGGAGGATGATCGAATCCAGCCACGACCATTTCTCCACATTCAGGACAATGAAACATACCTATTGGCTTTCCTAAATAGGTTTTTGGGTCGAAGCTGCATTCTTTCATAGCAGTATACTCGACCCTCTCTTCTGAGACACCTTGTTGAATTTCCTTCTAATTTCTTCTTCCAATCTGTATCCCTGGGAAGTTAGAAGTAGATCAGCATATGTTACTGCATCCGCTATCTCTTCTGCTAAGGCATCCTGCATTCTGGCATACCCATCAACTGGATCAGTACCGTCTTGCATTCTCCTGATCTTTTTGAGTATGTTCATTGCTTCGCCAACTTCACCAACAAAAGCAATTGACCAATCGAACAAACCCCAATGATGAATAGGATGAAAAACATCTTCACATCTCCTTAAATTCTGCAATCTAAAATGATCGAACGTAATGCTATCTGTGGTTGCTATCCTGTCAATCTCTTCTGGATTCATTTTCTTCTAAAGTAACTTTAGTTGTTCGGCTTTATCCTTAGTAAGCTCGAACTTCCTTTTTGGCATAAGCCAATCCGAAAAGGTAAACCTCTTCGGATTGACTATACGTTTAGCCCTTATTATTTCTATAACCGATTTGGTCCAATCAAAAGGGAATGTCGTCGTCTTCCTCATCTGGCGGAGCAAACGATTGTTTGTTACTTACTTCAAGTTCAACTTCTGCATCTTCTTTGTCCAGTTGTGCCTTAACTATAGCTTCCACTTCAGCTAACGCAGCTTTGCGAGATTGTGCGTCTTGCTTCTGCAATTCCTTTTCCTTTTCCTCATAGCTTGAGTCTTCTCCACTAAACTCAAATCCTATGCTGTGCAAGGCCGCCGCCCAATATCGTTTAGCGACCTTGATACAGTCTTGATAAGGTTGGAATGTGCCAGCTTCGATATCCGAAACTAGATCGTAAACAACAATCTCAGACGGTACTGATATGGTATAACTTCCATCTTCTAGTTTTTGTCTAAACCATTTGATCCCAGGTTTGCCACTAACCTGATAAGAGTAAGTGCGTCCTGTCTTTCCTTCGCCTTCTGCGCGTACCGAAAGGTTTACTCCCTGATACGGATCAAGTGGATTCTCGATAGGTACTTGCTCTTCTTCACCATCTTCATTCTTCGAGCCATATCTTGCTGTTGTTATTGTAGTTAAAATACTATTCTTAGCTCTAGCAGATGTCAACGTCCAGAGATATAATCCCGGTTCTATCAGCTTAGGTGTCCCTGGTGTTGCGTCATCCTCTTTAGGATTGCTGCGCCTTACATAATACGAATTAAGATAATAGTTATGTTTAAATTGTATTCTATCTAAAATATCTTTATCGGCATTGGCAGAATGAAGTGCCTTACGCCCTTCGCATATTGGACATCCATATTTCTTTGCGAGAGCATAATCAGTCTTCGTTAGCTTACCGTTCTTTGCAAGGAATGATCGAAGTGATCCTTCAACTGGTCGCTTCTCGTCGTCTGGTTTCTGCTGAGAGAGTAACCGATCTTCGTGATCGTTTATCATATACTCCCAACATACTACCTTGCGATAATCCTTACCTGCTCCGAAGTCGTGTGTTTTACTGTAACGGTAGAAAGTATCGTCAGACTCGTTTCCCAAAGGAAGGAGTCTGACGATGTGAGTTCCCTGAGTGAATTTCAGGTGTTTAACTTTAGTATATTGTTGATCCGTGAATGATTTCTCTTGCTCGATTATCTTTTCAAGCTTTGAATAATCAACAACCACTATTCATCCTCATCGAATTGCCACTTCGTACCCTTGTACAGAAGTTCTTCTTGGTCCAAACGAGTTTCTAAAGTAACTTTAGTCTCAGATTCTTTTGCTTTTACCTCAAGTTCTTTATGTAAGTTAGGGTTAGCCAGCGGCCAGACAATATCTCTGACCGTGATCATTTGCTCTATGAGTTTGTTCATCACCACAACGCTTTCGATGATGAACCATCTGCCGCCTACTGCAATGATAACATATCTACCGTTTTCCTCGTACCCAATGATTTCAATATCTGCGTTGTGGGTACGATTTTGGTTTTGAATATGTATCGAGACTAGCACCTGTTTTGACATCTTCTGCTATCTTCTCTACCATTGATGAGAACATATCAGCAATTGATTGTTCGGTTTTGACCATATCAAATCCCTTAACTTCCATCTCATCATCTTCAATTTTATCATCTAACTTAGCTTCAACATCAAAGGCAATCCTAGAAGGTATCGCAGGAACGTCAGGTTTTGGTTTACTTTCCGTAACTATCGGAGGAAAGTTCATCTTAGCCAATCTATCAATGAGTTCGTCTTTCGCCTTGTCAGGCAAAGAATGCGCCCAATCAACGCCAGGATGATCTACCCAAGATGGTCTGCCATACACGATAAGCCTGTCAACTTCCTCGGATTCGTATCGAAGGATATCGTTTATCTCTACAAAATCTTTTTCAGAGATTACGAATTGTGGACCACTTTTCAGTAAGACATCCCATCTAGGTTTCTTATCGACGTATGATACGGGTGTGTATCTGGTGAAGTTGATTTCACTTATCCGTATCATCGAGCCGTTCTCAAGCTGGTAGAACTTTAATCGTTTCACTTTCTGGTGGACGACCGTTTGATCCTTCATCCAATTCTCCTAAAGTTACTTTAGCCTGATCTATCACAGGAAATATGGTTATATTCAAGTGATACTTTGCAGGCTGTCTCTCGTTAGAGTATCCGACTTCTATACTTAGTATGTCGGAATCCATAATCTCTGGAAGATTAACGTTAGCATCAGCAGAAAGCTCTGCCGGTACTTTTTCAAGGAATGGTGCTATCTTCGCAAAAAACTCTCTTACTCTCATCTTACTCCCATCTATTCAATAATTTAAGATCAATCTCCATTGGGACATTGATGGAGAACTTAAACACGTTACGAATGTAATCCTTAACAGAATGAGTAGAAATGTATCTAATATCATCTTTGATCTGCTGCATTCTGCTACTGCTACACAACCGTAATTCTGTTAATACGCTGTCGTGGACGGACAGGATTACGTGTCCGTCAACCTCTGGTATACCAGAAAAATAATGGTCAACTAGGACCATATTTATCAGAGTGTACCATCCTGCGGTACTCTGAATTATGAAGTTGACAGCTTCTCTTAGGGCGTGTCTTCCCTCGCCAGTTTTGAAATCAGCTAATGGTAGTCGTCGTCTCGACCCTAAAGGGTTTACAATCTCTTTGTATTGGACAACGAATTGCTCTACGCCTCTTTTCCATTTTACTATGTTTGGATACCGTTCTCGCCAAGCATCGAGCATTTCTTTGCATTGCTCAACGGTCCATTCTACATCATTTTTCGCTAGCTCTCTTTGGATTCGTTCTGCTGTCGCGCCATAAGCTATACCAAAGTTAACGTTCTTGATGCCTACCCTTAAATTCTTCCACTTCATATAGTTAGGATTGGAAGAATCTCTGAGCAAGTTTACCATATCGCTATAATCTTGCTTATATATGTCACACAAGACAGCGGTATGAATATCAAGACCGTCTTTAAACATCTGAATCATCTTCGGCTCTTTAGCTAGAGCAGCGATGATTCTCATTTCAATCTGCGCAAAGTCCCATTCCATAAACACATAACCGGGAGTGGGAACGAAGATACCTCGAAAGTCTGATCCTCGTTTCTGATTCTGCATATTCGGCTTCTCTGATGAAAGCCGATTAGTCTCAGTTCCGGTTATGTTAAATGTCGTGTGTACTCTGCCATCCCGTTGCAACCATTCTGGTATCTTATTATAATATGTATGATTTAGTTTGAAGTCCTTTTTAAACTTCAGCAACAGATCAACAAACTTAGTATCTTGCTTGTTCTTTTTAAGATGAACTTGCAAAGACTTGATTGCTTCATAATCTGTGCTTGCAGCTTGAGATAAAGTTACTTTAGGGATTTGGTAGCCGTACTTTCCGTACAGAATGCCAGCAACTTGATCGTTAGAGTTAGGTGAAAAGGTTGATCCGGCTTGCTCTTTGAGTGCAAATCTAGTCTCCACAAGACCACGTTGGAGTTCGCCTTGCTTCTTTTTAGCGTACTCACGATCAACTGCGATCCCTCTGTTCTCCATTTTGATAAGAACGGGATAGACTTGTGATGATGCATTGATAACAGCCTTTAATTTCTGTTCCTCTAATTCCTTATTAAGATCATTCTTCAGACGTAGTGCTGAATCAGCATCGCGTATATTGTAAAGAAGTAGATCCCTTATAGGCGTCATCTCTGTCTTCTTACGGTCTACGCTTTTTTTGTATTCTACTGGTATGTCAGCATATCTATCTGGAAATCTGTATCTATATCGAGCTACTAAATTGTCAAGACTAATCCTCTTCTCGTCTTCGTGCAAGAAGTAATTAGCAACCATCGTGTCGTATAACATACAGTTAAGTTCGTGATCGGGTATCTGAAGCTTTTGCATCAGAAACTTGATGTCGAACTTAATGTAGTGACCGACAAACATTACCGTATCTTCGGCCAGCAACCGTCTCAGACACTCTAATCCAACTAAAGCTACTTTAGAAGGATTTACACCCACATAAAAGCCAAATCCTTTGCCTTCTTCGGTTGCAAAACTAATCGAGAGAATGTGTTCTCTTGGACTGAACATATTGAGGTCAGTCGTCTCTATGTCCAGTCCAGAGACTCTCGGCATTAACTCAAAGCATTTTCTTATTTGATCTAAGTCTTCTGCAAAAGTGTAACCTTCCGGCCACTTATCTAATGAGGGATAATCAAGACCTAGATATGCTTGCTTCATCGTATCAACATCATTATTAGTCTAGCTATAACGTTAATAGCAGAAGCAGCCAATATCACTAAAAGAATGTATTCTATCCAATCCCTTGCAGTCAAAAACTTTTCTATCCTAGCTTTAATTGTAGCTAAAGATATTTTATTCACATCCCTCCTGATAGGTCTATCTGGAAATTTAGTTAACAAGAACTCAAGTGCGTCAATTGCGCCATCAGCACGCCAATAAAGTCTCTGGCCAGTTTCGGTCGGGCTTTCGCAATATTGGGCAGCAGTTTGTTCGCATTCTAACTGATAATCTATTATTATCTTTCTAGCATTGGCGTTGAAGTGGTTCAGCCTTTCCACCAAGTTTATTATTTGCTTGGCTTGGTGCCGTATCTTCCAGCGCTTTTGCTTCCATTTGTTTTTATTTCTAGGAACTAAAGTTACTTTATTCATTTTCAAACTGTTCCGTGATTACCACGGTTTGTATCTCGCCAGTTGATTTAGATTGAACCTCTATGTCTACCCTCTTAATCGTCATTCCTTGTGGAACAGGTTTGTATATCACATTACTTCTCAGTATCTGCAACAAGCCTGCCTTCAATTCAGCATCTTCGATTGTGTAAGTTCTCCTTGCGATAGTCTGAAATTGCTCTTTTACTAACACCGTAATCTCCTAAAGTTACTTTAGTTATAGACCGTTCTTTTTTATGTAGTCGAACAGCCCTTTCATTGCTAACCAACCAAAGAACCAAAAGCCCAATAACATTACGATTAGTAATGTTATGATTGAACCTATCACGACGATCAAATACCAATACCATTCCATTGTTCTCTCCACCTTCTGAATCGCTCAGAAGTCTTGTAATAGATACTGTTGACTGTTGCCATTGGCATAGCATATCTCTTTGCTATGCCTTCCTTAATCTCTTTGCCAGAAGCGTGCCAAGTATGCGCAATTTCGCAATAGATCAGAATGTTTCTGATTGCGACAGCCCTGTTATCTACCTTTTTGCCAGGGTATGCTGGCAAATAGTTGGATTGTGATAGCTGAATTGCATACTCTTAACTCTGCCTCGACTTGTTCCCACTGAATTCTTTAAAGTTACTTTACGCCCCATTTAACCTCTCATTGTTACCGTTGCCGGGATTATTCTCTGGTGAGCATAATCAATCTTGAATAGCTTGTTAATAAGCGGTCCTCTAGTATTCTTCGTCACTGTCAATGACATTGTATCAACAAAATCAGCCTTGCCGAGCTTGATACATTGTTGACTACTAAATTCTATTTGACCACTACCCTGAAACATATGGCCAGTATCCTTGTCATATGCGGAGACAGGCATACGGTTAATACATATGATAATCTTACCATAGTCATTAACCATAGTAGTAAGGTATTCCAGATGACCATCGATTCTAATTCTTTCGTCCTTCTCTTTGGACTTGATTTTTTGCAGATAGTCAATGATGAATACATCATAGTATTTCTTTGCATAGAAGATTTCTTCTATGGTCAATAGCCCTGTAATGTTTACTTTTTGAAGTAGAATATCAGTTTTCTGTCTGACACTCTCTTCGACGATGTTGCAGTCTCGCTCAATCTCAGTCCAGCTATACTTAGAGTCATAAGATTGTATGCGGGCGAATATTTGTTCGTGGGGCAATTCGCCATTCATATACAATACTTTCGCTCCCTGGTTAGCAAAGTATCTCAATAGAGCCAATGATAAAGTTGTCTTACCAATACCAGATTTGCCAGTGATCGAATGCAATCCAACGGTAAAGGCAAGTTCCTGGATTGGTGAATTAAAGTAGCGTAGATTCTCTGATTTAAAATACTTCTTTCGATAGTATGTGACACTAGACGATGAGTACCTAGCAAGCACGTCAGAGAACCAGACACAGAAGTATTCGGCGTCGCGCGACAGGTGGTAGTTGATGTCTTGTTTTTCATCTATCCCTTCTTTTTGATAAATCTCTATGGGAATCGGAACCCCTTTGTATTTGCGAATCTTATCTACCGCTCCGATGTCTTTCTCATACGTTCCAGTGTAACCCTCAAAGTCAGTATGGAAAACAACGAATACAGTCTTGCCACGTAGTAAATAAGCTTGGCGATCAGTAAGACTTGCACCAAAAGAGCAAACAACATTTTCATATGCGTATTGTCTAAGTGAAAGCCAGTCTGTTACGCTTTCAACTAAGATAATCTCCTCGAATTTCTTTATGTTTTCTTGACCTAATAAGCCTTTTTCTCCATTTGAGTTTTCATATCGGGGCTTATCCTTATCGTCCGTAAGTCGTCTTGCAACCCAACAGCCATCACCATATTCAAAAGTGAGATAACCATTCTTATCTACAAAACCACCCAACCTTGAAATCGTATCAATTCCAATACCCTTTTCTTCAATAAACCTTTCGAGAGCTATTAGGAGATGGTCGCTAACCGTAGCAACCCGCCTTTCTTTTGAGACTAAAGTAACTTTAGTCGTATCTACCGGAATTGGAATGCCCTCTCTGATAAAAGCCATAAACCTTTTTAGGCTTACAACTTTATTGCATCCGTGACAACCATATACACCATTACCAGCGGTATCGAATTTGACGTAAGCACTAGGACTGCTATCATTATGGTCAGGTAATCTACATCGAATAGAGTAGAGTCTACTAGACTCTACTCTATTCGCGTCGAAACCAAGATACTCAGCTACCTCCCTCTGCAAGCCTGTCAGCATCGGTTTCTTGTTCTAACTCTTTCTTGACCTCTTCCCAAGGAACAGTCTTTAACTTCCAGCTTTCCGCAAGCACACGTAATTCCTTCATTATTCTCTCGACGAAAAGCTTATGAGATAGAGTTACTCTCTCTTCGGCTTCCCACAGATCAAGGTTAGCTTCCAGAAGTTTTCTAGCTTCGTCTTTGCCAACCGAAATGCCAGATTCCAATGCTACCTTTATTTCTTTAGACCTTTCTCCGGCTTCTATCTTCTTCTCGATATCCTTCATTGATATCTCACCGCCCATTATTCCTCCTAAAGTTACTTTAGAAACTTCTCTGTATCTTTGAGAAGTTCCTGTTGGCGTTTGTCTTCTAACATTAACAGCTTGATACCTAGATACTTTCCTAGATACCAAGCTGCCACTATGCCGGAAGGCAAACACATAAGAACGATTGCCACCAGCATTATTCTGATCATTGCCTTAATTGAAGTTGGGTTGGCTGATTGCCTTCGATCATAGTCAAGGTTTGACCTCTGAAGTTCGCTACTCCATTGGCCTTAGCTTGCTCGATCTGTAGCCTTAATTCCAATAACTTTATCTGTAACAAGGCGGGATTAGCAAAGCTTTGTGCCTCTATCTGCTTTCTTTCAGCATCTACCTTTGCTGTAGCTAGCGCAGCTTCGGCACCCTCTTTGCCTTTTTGATTAGCCACTACTTGTGACGCAGCATTCTCGATATTATCTGGTAGGTCTGGTCTACCGATAATTTGAATTGATTCCAATTCCAGCCACATCTGAGATTTCAAAACAGGCTTAAGAGAATCGGTTATCTTTTTCTGAATGCTCTCTTGATTAGCAAGAATACCATAAGCATCAAACTCAGCTATAGCGTTCTTAGCTTCGGTATTGACTCTCGCGTGAAGTAGTGGTTCAAGTCTGCTCTTTCTTGCTTCTGAATCCAAACCAAACTTGGTAACAAAAGCAGAGATGTCAGCATCGCTCTGTGGAGGATCAGCCGTAAACTGAATCTTCATACTGACTTGAACATTATCTTTAGTAGACCCTTGAACGTCTTCTGTTAGTGTAAACGTCTTGGCGTCATACTCGTATTCGGTTTGAGCAGGATTCATCGTTGAGACAAATCCATTCTCTGGTTTAACTATCTGGCTGATACCAGTAGAGTTAGTCAGAATTAGTCTTGTTCCTACATCAGCGCTCTTGCAACCACTAATTAGGGTTGTCAGAACTAAAAAAACTCCGACGATAATCTTTCCCATCGTTTTCTCCTAAAGTTACTTTACTCACCAATTCGTTGATCAATCTGACAAATTCCTCAATAGAATTAGTCTTGCTTATCTCATAGCAGATTCTAGCTCCAACATCTGAGCTTTCTGCTATATGCATCGCACCCACATAAAAGTCTATCGGCATACCTGCCGGTATTATCCTTTCGAGTTGGTAACGGTAATGCTTTGGTAGAGTATCATAATACTCTGTCCCTTGCATAACCCAATCTTCATCTATCGTAGCAGTTATGTAAGCAATAGGTTTTGTGTCCATTTTCCTCCTAAAGTTACTTTAGATATCCTTGCGGTACTTCTCAAGGTACTTTATGATAATATGGTAGGCATCAACCCACCGTTTAAGAGGCAAGTTGATGCCCATTAGAGTCGGTCGAAAGTAAACTTTTGGATTCTCGTGTTCTCCATAAGTTACTTTTTCGTAAGCTCGAATGTCAATGTATTTCCGTCTTTCAATCCTATGAAACCATACCTTAACAATGATATGGATCATACCCTCAGACGTAAATAGAGGTATCGGTCTTGACGATTCGAGTTCTTCCATCAACTCTTTTCTGTTGGTGTTAACACCAATAACTTGTGTTTTATCAGCAAGTTGACAGAGAGAATCCCAATCATATAACCACTGCTTAACCAGCGGATTGCCAGCGTGAGTACGCCGCAAGTGCCGCCGTAAGGCTTCGCGGTCTAGCTGTTTCAAAGGTCTGATCCAAGCTGTGAAACATTCTTTCGTTTACGTACTCACCTCTTTCTATTTTAAGATCAATCTCTGCCATAGTCTTCTGTAAGCTAGCACCCTTACGCTTGCGGTAGCCCTTTGGGACATCTAGTTTATAGAAAACCTTTGAGTCGAATGTGTCATTTTCAAGATTAAGTTCATCGGTATGTTTAATACGACCATAATGATCCCAATTAGCACTATATGATTGATCTAGTTCATCCCAAGATAGGCTTTCGGGATCAATTTTACCGATGAGTTCATCCATTGACATTCTCCGTCTGAATTCGACCAGTAGTAACCGCGTCTAAAGTTACTTTAGTCTTGTCTTCGCCCTCGCGGCGATTGCGCTCGGCACATTTAGTACAGATCCTGGAAACGTCGTAATTCATCTTCTCCCAGGCTTCGACTATTGGGACAACGTAACCGAGAAAATTAAGTTCGTTAACGGTGTTGTTCTCTTCTCCCTTTTCCATTATTGCATTGATGGCGGCGAGAAAAGACTCATTCTCTTCTTCTGTTTGAATCACTAGAACCACTATTATCCTCCTTAGATAACCAATCCTAAGTGTCTAGCTACTTCTTTCGTTAATTCTTCTGTATCATAAACTTTCTTGCCAAAAGGACTGCATACCGGGATTCTCCACGGACTTTCCTTTTGTCTGTATCTATCTGGACCGCAGATAAAGTTGCCGTTTTTATCTTTGGTCCAATGTAATGCTTCGTGGACAATCGCCACTATAGTAAAGTTTTCAGACCAATCTATCCTCGTATTGAACCACATCGTTGGTGTGCCATTCACATTAGGATAGACCCAAGCTTGAATTGATTTGTCTCTTTCAGCAAAGCCAAAAGTGAACTCTTCAATAGTGGGAATTGTGCTTGCTAAGATGCAATCTGTATGAAAGTCTCTCAGCATAACCAAGGTTAATTGTTTACGCTGTTCAAAACTTTGCATTACCGGATAAGATAATTTCATCGTCTGTCCTTTGACCATCTTAGTAATGATGACAGCCAGAGCGATGATAACTATCAAACTAGCAATGACCTCAAGAGCGGACATTCTGTGTTTGTAGGTTGACATATTTCTCTCCTAAAGTTACTTTAGTTTATCGCCATAGAGTATGAAGAAGACTGCTGCTCCTAACAATACTCCAAGTAGGAGTCCAAAGAACAATAATGTTGCTATGGACTTCGATCTATCTCTCATATCAACAGTATGCGACGACTATCGTAGCCACCGCAATGGCAAATGCTCCCAACAGCCAAAGCAGTGGAGTTGGTTGTTTCTTGTTATTGTTTTCACTCATAAGCTTTATCTCCCTTGATTGTCGAGGATCTTTTCCTCGATCCATTTTGGTGTATGACCAAGATGCCAATGTCCACAGAATTGGCAAATATATGGTCGCATCAACCCTTGCTCTGCTTTTCTCTTTCTTGCTTTAATTTGTGCCGATAATTCAGAAGAATATCTCGTTTTGCCTTCGCATTGCTTCTTCTTAAGAACTCGGCGTAACCTCCTTTTGCTTGCCATCGTGATCCTCCAATTCTGAGATTGTCACGTTTTTAAGATAAGCCGGTTTTACCTCATCTGCATCTACCCATTCGTCGTCTGATTCATTATATGGTTCAAGCCTCCTTTCTTGTACTGATTCTCTCTTAGGTCTAACATCATCAGATTCGTATGTAAGAGCATAACTAAGAGCGCGCCATCTATTCTCATCATTTATGATATCATAATCAATCTTATCGCCAGTTCTCGTTTGAACTTCAACCAATGAAAGATATTCTGCAAACATACGTTCGCTATTAAAGTGGTGTATTAGATCGTAATGCTCAAATGCCAATATTCTCTTGTTAATGCTCTGCCAGATTTCCTCTAAAGTTACTTTAGAAAGTTTTTCAAGTGCCCTTCTCATCTGATTGGTTACACTTGGTATTTCAACCCGCCCTGCACACTTGGTACAGAGCGGGTTGTTATTCTCCCAACTATATTTCAAGCACAGAATGCATTTAAGCATTCACTGTCTCAGCCACCTCCTTTGATTGATCTGTTGGTGTCTCTTCAAATTGTGCGATGTGTTCTTTGATTTCTTCGAGAACCTTCTCGCCTTCGACAACTGGATCAAACGACTCGACAATCTCTTCAACCTTTAGCTTATCAACCTGTGGTTCTGGATCAGGATCACCCTGGCATATGCTGTCGTGTGGTTCGATAACCATCGGCACTGGCGTTGACTTAGCCAACCAACCACGTTGATAGGCAATACGGCGAGCTAAAGTTACTCTAGCGCCTTCTTCGTCGTTGTTGGTTTCTGGATACTGTTCCTTGGCCTCTTGCAAAGTTAGTTGCCGACAACCGCCGGTAATAATAGCTTGGCCATTTTCGTATGATAGCACGACTTTATAGCCCCTAGCTGTCATACCAAGGTCAACTATATTTGCACCTTTGAGTGTGCAGGAATCCATTGAAATTTGACCGGCGTGAGTCTGCTCCCACTTAGTGTAGTCCAAGTTGCATTGTCGCATAACCGTACGATACGTTGGACAATGATTAAAAGTTGCATCCTCGAAATGGCAGGTATCGAAGATCGTTTTTTGAAGTCTAGCTTTGTTAAAGTTAGCCCTCGTAAAGACGCAGTTAGAAAACGTAATGCCTTCCAAATCGAAAAGGGTGAAGTCTACGTCTGTGAAATCAGTGATACCGTAGGCTAATGCTTCTTTCATCAAAGCGTTTCTGCTAATGGCATTTTTGTTCTCGAAAATCGTTTTAGGATTCTCGCCAAGGGTGTTGATTTTCATCTGTTTTCCTTTCAGTGGTTAATCAGTTAATTCGTAATGCTCGGCAGCGTACCTAGCACAGTTTGAGCAAACTCGAAGAGCTACTAATTCTTCGATACTGTCTCCGACTCTTGGAATGCATATCAAATGTGTCCAAACCATATGGACCATTCCGCACCAAGAAACATCGTCATTGTGTAACGACGGGATGTGAATTTTGACCCAAGCTGTTCTTGTTGGCAGAGGCTTGGCTTTTATACCAGTCCTACGTGTTGATTTGCGTCTTTTGGCGATGCCCTTCACTGGCTTTGCCTTTTGTCGTGACATAACTTTCTCCTAAAGTTACTTTAGTTCGTTCTTGTATACCGAATAAGCCGCATTGCCTTTGACAGATACTCTGTATATAGCAAATCTGCTATTCGATTTCATACTCACATACTTCGCTCGAAGTAGTGTGGAAAGGGCAGAACCCAAGTTAGCAGGTTTTGCCTTAGTTCGCAATTGCAAATCCGAGAAACTTAACTCATATTCATTCGTCAACTCTCTCAGAATTAAAGCTTTAAGACTATGTTTCAGAAGCATCTCTCGATCCTCCTAGAGTCCCATCTCTCTCAGATACGCCTGAAAAGCTTCATTGCCTCTTGGCGTTACCATATAGGCTGTTTGGTGACAACCTTTTACTTTCGAGATGAACTTCACTTCTATCAGTCTATCAATCGCTATCTGAAATAACCCTGGTTCGTGTCGTGCTAACTCATTCTGCATCTGATCAGAATATAGAGCGCCGTGACGAACCAAGTCTCTCAAGATATACGCTCGAAGGCTATGTTTGAGGGTTTCAGCCATATACTCCTAAAGTTACTTTAGTCCATCAATTGTCTGACGTACCATTCAAAGACAGCTTTGCCTTTGATAGTTATTCGATAGATTGTGAGTCTATCTACGTTTGGAACTTTGGTTATGTAACCATCGAAAAGCAATGAAAGTAGAGATTGGTAGATATTACCTTCTGTTACGTTGAGCAATCCTACCAACTCCATAAACGTAAGGTCATTGCCATCTTTCAATGCTTTCAGAATAAAAACTTTAAGACTGTGGTTGCGAAGCATCTTTGCCTCCGAATTTACTTTATGGTTAATCTTACCCTAATCCCTGGTGGATTAGCGTCGAACTGTCTGAGTGATGGTTCCTGATAGTCGTGGAAATCCCAAATGTAATGATACTCTTTAGCATCAAAATCAGCTTTGGCTACTGACCACTTCCTAGCAAGGTGGTTTGTTAGTTTGTCAATATAGTCTATATGAGTATGATCAGTAGCTTGATCATAGTGTATGATCAACCTAACAGAGATATGCATTAACTCGTTGATCGGTGAGGGATGCATACGCGGGAAATCCTTTCGTGATGAACCCTCTGGTTCGTACTATCCTGTGTTTGCTCCTAAGACCATATTATTAGCTTCAGAGTTTTGGTTTACTCCGAGCAGAACGTTTTTGGGGTTTATCCTGTTCGGCGTCAGTAATATCGGTGTCCTCTCTTACCTCTCTAACAAAGTAGAAATAGTATAGATGAACATCTCGATCAAAAACTATACTTGTTAAGAGCCAACCCTCAAATCCAAGTTCATTACATAGTCTCTCAGATATGATAGTGGGAGAGCCTAACACTTTGTACTCTATGATCATCATAAAGTAACTTTAGTGGATTACTCCGTAGAAATCCATCAAACGTTCCGAGAAGTCGGGCAGCTCTATATCTTCCGGCCAAATTGGATCGTTGTCTGCCAGAACTGCCGCCACTACTTCTTCGTGTCCCTTCTCTGCTGATTCCCACGATGTGTAGTATCGTTCCTTCATATGATGGTCGCCTCCGACTATCATAGTCTGAAACGTCTGTGGGTTTTGTTTATCCGAGAATGGCGTACTATGCGCCAAGAATACTGTTAGGATATACGTCCCATCGTCCAGTTCAGTTGACGCAACGGTACGATTCTCCATATTCTTCTGTAGCCATTGGACCCATACGTCGAATGAATCCGCAAGAATAGGCTTCTTTACTTCATTCAAGACATAAAGCCACATAGTGACCTCCTATTTTTTTGATTGTTGTTTGATACGCATTACTGTTAAAGCGATTAAGTCTCTACCAGTAACCGCTTTATCACCACGTTCGACAAGGCCGTCGCAGACCAATTTCATTTGATCTAAGGCGTACAAATAGTCCACATTCGCTTCTTTGGCTACGTGAACTAATATTGATCTTACGGCGGCCTCAAGGATTTTATCATCCATAAAGCCTCCAAGACTAAAGTTACTTTAGCCTGCGATTGCTGCTTTTGTTAGTGGTTTATCTTTGCAGGTATTGCACACTCGCTGTAGGTAAAACGGTTCCCCTATCGGATACGACTTATTGTTGCGCAGAATATTGATGGCTTGAAAGTATCCGCAGCAATCTGCATAGTAAGGGATGCCCTTGACTCTGGTTGATGCATTAGCCCCGTATACTTTCCTAGCAACAAAGATTGCTGCTTGGTCGTAAGAGATAGCAAGAACGGTTGATAGATTTTTGGGATTAGTACCTACACGAAATGTATATCGAACTTGGTGTGTTCTACTAGGAAGGGTATTGTCTAAGGTATGCCCGTCTACCGGACGGACGGATGAACTTATGCTCGTTTGACTTGTCATTGTAACTTCTCCGCTAAAGACCATAAGAGGGAAATCCTAAAGTTACTTTAGCAAAAAAGATTTGGGATGTGAGGTGGGAACGGTACAGGCTAATCCGTGTGACATCTGCTAGAATGAGGCACGGATTAAACTCACCGATACCTGTACCGTTGCCCATAAAGGACATAGACACCATAGGTTCCCTCGATTACAAATCTGCGCCGATCTGCGAATCGCACTATGGTGCCTATGCCAGTTATTACTAGCCGCACAGCCCCTGTTAATATAACCATACGGCTAGCACCTAATGGATGGTTGCAATCGCGCTGCCTGTCCCAAGACCGTGGATGTTTTAGCCCAAAGAATTAGCAGCCCGTCCAATCCATTAAGATCGAATAAATAAAGTTACTTTAGTTGACAATCGCCTCGTAAGAGGATCACAGCTTGTGTCATACTGTGACTCGTCATTTCTAACCGAGGGTGAGGCGTTATCGTATCGCGCTTGCGAACTAAAGTAACTTTACTATCCGAACGCAGTCTCCAAGCGTATCGTAATGATACACTAAAGATTAGAATTTGTCAACTACAAAATGTAGTATGTAGATTACTACATACACTATATGTTGTGGTATTGTCCTTGCTGATCGTTTCCAGACCTTGCAAGTATCATCTACAGACGGCATTTCTTTTGCGATTAGAAGACCGTGGTAAGCTTTTTATACCGTTGCCTATGCCCTACTATGGACCAAATCAAATGGTATCGGTAACGTAAGAAAACAAAGGAGTTATAGCCACACTATGCAATGCATTATAATGAATATGGTAGTAATCTACATAGTACCAAAACTTGTCTAAAGTTACTTTATTTTCTAAGAGTCTTAGACCTCGCAAGGTTAGCTTATTGTCTAAGACCTGTCGGGAGGGTAATTTGGACAAAAAAATAGGCTACCCACAACCCTCCTTGTAGGTAGCCTTGAGTTTGCTCATCGGACATCTTTGATCGAACATATCCAATCGTTTTCGTTTTTGATGTATACGAAATAAACACCAAACGAAAATCGGTAAGACGTAGCAAAAAACCATTCTATGCCAAGCGCTGTCGCTATTGCAAGAGGATAAGTAACCACGCCATTTTCAAAGTAGTAAATCTTGAAGTTTTGGACATCACAAACCAGATTGCCTTCGACGATTTTTAGGTCGAAATCCATATCATTTTTCCCTCAAAAACTAAAGTAACTTTATAAAATGAGGGATGGAGTGTATACCGCACACTCCATCCCAATTGATTTAGCTTTCCTGATCGTCCTCGTACTCCCACGAATTCAACTCGCCGTCGGATTCGTCGTCGTCGTGTGCGTCAGGATGCGTCCGCTCTAATTCAGCAGTATCGCCCTTGACGGTCGGAGGATTAGTAAGCTTGTCCATTTCCTTCTGTTCATTCGCAGCATTCAAAGCCGCCGCGCGCCGTTTATCGGCGAGGATTTCTTTCTTTGAACGGAAATCAATCGTTTTGATCCATTCCAAATCCTTACAAATAGCAAGAACTTCGGATTTGGAATAATGCTCTTTACCTAACAGAGCGCCGATAAACATCTTGAATGGCAATGGAATCTGAATACCTACTTCGGACGCAAACATCTTTTTCAAGTCGTCACGGCTGAAAGCAGATTTCGGCGTTCCTTTGCCGCCGTCAGGTGAAGCCACTTGCTTCATATGTGAACGGACGGCATTGCGCGAAAGAGCCTTACCTTGTGTAACCATTTCATCGAGGATAGGCTGAACTTTTGCTTTCAGCTTGTTATCGTCGATTTTTTTGGTGGTTGGATCACGGAACGCATCAAGAAAGTCTTTTTGCGCAAACTGATCAGAACAAGTGTCGAGGGAAATAATCTCATCCTTAACCAGGCTTGCCAAGTATGGCGACTCGTCAACACGCGCAACCTTTGAAATCCACATTTCAGATTTCTTGAGCAATTGCGCGATTTCCTTGTTTTTCTTGTTCATACCGCGAAATCCTCTGATATACGCGGCAATGGACATAAAAGACTCTTCCACGGTCTTATCATTGATGATAAATTGGGAAGCGAGAAGCTTATCCATTTCATCCTCTTTGATAACGCAAACGGGAAAGGTCTTATCAAGGAATAGTTGCTCACGTCTGCGAGCAACGTCTACCAGACCGCGACGTTGACGACCGGAAATCAGGTAGAAATTACCATCTTTCCTCAGAAAACCTTGCGTCGGTACGCGAATGTAATTCTCTTTTATGTCGAGATACATTTCGGTAAGGTTATCGTAAACCTCTTTCTTCAAAGACATTTTAGAGTCTTTGTCGAAATACATACGCTCCCAAATGGAAACGTACTCATCGCGTTCACTGCCAAGCTGCGGAATGACATCCGTAGCAGATTTGACATTATCAAACGGAACGTTTACGAAATCGCCCGGTCGAATGATATTCTTTTGCGTCTTTTCTGTAGCCATTTCTATTCTCCTTAAGGAAAAAAGGACTAAAGTAACTTTATTATTTGCTCTCAGGCACAAGCGTATGCGCCTTGCAAATAAAGTAACTTTAGTCAAATTGTCAAATATCTGATCTAAAAAAGAGCATACGCTCTAATTTAGTGGCTGTCAACCACAAAATATGGTAGTGTAAACAATCGTTGACACTATATGTTGTGGTGTAAACAATCGTTTACACATACATACTCTGTGATTAAATTGATAAAGAACTGTGAGCAAACCACTTTATTCAACACAGGCAAGTTTGCTCTATCCTGTGGACGCCCTAAAGTTACTTTAGAGCGTTTCTGTTTAACGCCAAAACAACGGAAAGCTAATCATAAGCTTTACCTTGCCAATTCTAAACCATTTGGTATAAGTCTTGCTAGGCTTAAGAAAATAGTTCTTAACTGGCGCGGTACGATAGCCTTTGTTCATAGGCACATAGAAATGGTTAAGCATATTTCCTCATTCGTCAAATGCGAAATCTTCGCCATTTATGGCGTAGACAGCGCGAAACGTTTTGATTGTAAATCCATCTAACAGATAATCATTTACCATATCTTGTGTAACGTGGTAACTCTTATCGTCAGACGAATTACGCTCTAATACAATAAGCTTAACGGCAGACTCGAATTCAATGAAGTATTCGACGCCGTTACGCTCGCGGCATCTGATAGAAATAGCTTCTGCCATTTCTTTTTCTATTTTTGGCATAAGCATATCCTTTCGTTTTTCAATGTTAAAAAATAGTGGGAGTGATGATACTTCATCGTGTTAGCGATCTACTCAATCTATCTAAGCTAGTAGACTCAATTGTCAGATACGCATCAGATACTTCGCGTTAATCACTTCCCACTAAATATCAACGAGCGCTATTCGCGCTTTCGCGCGACAAACGGGTTATCCAAGCTATTGCTTTTTGTTGTCCCGCTTGCACAATGGTAATAAGCAACGTATGTGCCACAATATGAAATCATTGATAGCAATAGACTTAGGACTAAAGTTACTTTATTTCTGGCCTGTTATTACACCATATCGTATGCTCATTTAGCTATCAAATGAACAAACACAGCTTATCATCAATAAACACAAATAGTTACAGAATATACCAAATGGTAGATTATGTACACCAAATAGTTTAGAGAAAATAAATATATGAGAATAAAGGAAATAAAGTAACTTTATCGAATGCTTATAAGGATAGTGGGATTGACACAAATGTTTCATAGATGAGATTCTACAGGTGCGCGGTAAGACATACCAAGTTAATTGTTATGTTTATTAGCTTTATGGTGTATATGGTCGTATGCGTCAAGTGGAGTGTACCATAAGATTAACATATGTAACTGTAATAAAACAAGTAAGATAACCCATTAGATATAGCTACTTTATTGCTAATATGATGCTATGTAGTAAGCTATATGATGTAACATAAAACTCATTATCAGACGCAACTAATAGATCATATAATAATGAAGAAAGTAGACATCTACATAGGGTAAAGTAACTTTAGTACCATAATAATGAAGCCACTACCCATTGACCCATCACCCCTTCTTTGATGTTGACCATCGCTGATATCCCACCAAAAAAAAATTATATGAGAAAGACAAGTTTAAAGAAGTATGATCTATTAGGTAAAAGATTATCTGATCTAACATTTGAAGAATATGCTTACTTTGCTTCACTCCCACTAGAGAAGAGAAGACAAATAGTATTAGATAATTACTTACTACTATATCCTAATACATTATATGCTAATCAAATAATAATGGATAGAAGTAAGAAGAAAAAGATAAAGTAACTTTATGGAAAAGTGTTAATAAATTATTCTTCCTTAATAGTCCCACCTTTAATCCTTCCACATTAGAATTCCAAATAATTAGTAATTTACACACTGTATGTATGGTGTGATAGTTTATTTATATAAGCCATACGAGTCTAAAGTAACTTTAGGTTTTTATTCGTTTTTCCCTAAAGTTACTTTATTCCTTTCGTTGAGGGTTTAGGTTTTGCGCACTGGTATGGAGAGGGAAGATTACAAGTTTTCTCTCTCCTATTTTTCTAAAGTTACTTTAGAGGGAGGTAATATGACAAATAGTGGAATAGAAGCTAGATTGAATCTACTTCACGATCAAGTTCTGGTGTTAAAGAGAGACAATCCTAAGATACTAGAACATTTGACCAATATTGACAAACAGTTAACTGAGATATGGTCAAAGATAATTCAATTGCAATTTGACGTTGCAAGAATCCGTGGAGGTATACCAGGGAGAGCTTACGTTCACAACTTCACTCTGGTAGACAACGATGAAGCGAAGAAACTTTCTAAAGGGATTGTTGACCGCGACACTGAGTTCAATACTCCCACTAAAGAAGCGTACAACCGTCAACGTAGCGAAAGTGATCCAGAATGCTAATGACGAGTTTTACGTTCAAAGAATAAGTCCAATAGTATGGACGGAAAAAGGTGTTTATTTTTACTATAACTCGTTTATCGCAGGTAAACCATCAGGAAGGATGAATAATATCAATGGATAACGAAGAACGAAAGATGCAGCAATGCAAGATAGATCAGTTGCAAAAGCTTATTGATAGACTGGAATGGGTACAAATTCTGATGTCAGTATATTGTGGGTTAATTACTTTGCTACTGATCATACTGATTCAGAAATAAAGTTACTTTAGGAGAGAATATGCCACTTGATCTTTACAATAAAAAAACATCAGAACAAATGAGATGTGGATTCTTTTGGAGAAAAGGTAAGCTTGTTGGTTTTATCGGTGTTGAGAGTACGATGAATCCAACATTAAGAGGATTCTACACATTTACTGATATGGATCAAGTTAAAGAGTTAAGAACATTTCTGGAAGAATGGGAAAAAGAGTATAAGGAGAAAAATGAGCGAACCACATCTGCCAATTCCGCCTGAAGGTTATAGATATTATGTTGCTACCATATTGGGAGTACCATTAAGAGGTATCGAGATTTATCAGATAAAAGACCCAGGATATGCTGAGCCTATTACACAATTGGTCGTGCGCGACTTAACGTCTTTGGCCAAGTTGCATCAAGCTTTGTTCAGCTTGAATATGACTGTTACTAAAGAAAAAGAAGAAGCCAAAAAGATGGGTATCTCTCTTAGTGAGTACCACGCTGTATTGTGTAAGCAAGATGCTGAAAGAATGCAGAAAGAATGGGAGGAAGAAGATACTAAAGTTACTTTAGAAGAACATATCAAGCATCTCGAAGATCACTTTGAATTGGAGCGGGAGAGACAAAAGAAATTCGCAGCTATAGCTTTCCCACTATTCAATGAGTTATGGATTGCCAGTGTTCGTGGTCCAGAACAACTAATCAAAGCTTTTGGTGTTAGTGAAGAAGTCTATGATGAATTGAAGAAAGCGTCTGGAGAAGGCGATACCAATTACGAAGAATATGCCAGAGGCAAAGAAGTCGAGTTTGAGATATACTATAAGCGTGTCCCTATTGTGATTGAGAACAAAGCATTAGGAAGACAGGTAATTCCAATTTACAGATATGGAAGACTTCCCACTACAAAAATATGATAATTATGACGCGCTTGAACGCAAGAGATTGGAAGTGGAGATTGCTTCCGCTGTATCCGATAACCAAGTCTCCACTGCGAATGATATAGCAGATCAGTTTGGCATTGATGTTATGGACGCTATACGTCTTTTGGGAAGCGATGAATTCTTGGAGACTGTCACGCTGTTCACAAATGCCAAGTTGACTTTGTTATGGCACGGCGAGGCTATTAACAAGTTACGCGATATTCTCAGAACCGGCGATAATAAAGAGAAGCTCTCTGCGATCAATACTTTGGGCAAGATCAAAGGCGCATTGAAAAGCGGAGTCGAACTCAATCTCAATCTGGAAAGGTTGCTGGACGAAGCACACGATAAACCAGTTACTAAAGTTACTTTAGATGAAGACGACGACGTAACAGACTTGTTTCCTGATGAAAAAGGAACTTACGGTAGAAAGGATCGCAGATGACAAATAACATTGGACTTTTTCTAGTTGGTTCAACAGACGATATTGATGCCGAATCAACAGGTTCGACAGTTATTACCGATACAGAAGACGACCAATGCCATCCTATGGTTGCTCAGATTGAGGCCGTCGAAGTTGATACGGTAATTACTCCGGCCGTGATTAGCATAGGTACTAATTCTCCCAATTACGATAATATAGTTCCTGTTGCTTATCTTGGCGTAGTACCATTTGTTGTGCAGAATTTTACTATATCGGCAGTTAGAGTCCCTGCCAATACTGAAATAAAGGCCAGAGTCGTAACCGCTTCCATTGCCACTGCTCATAAGTTTAGAGTTGCGTTGATGGGGCACAGAGGATTTCCGTGATGAAGATGTTCTTGATGCCAGAATTGGTTTGCGAATGCGGATCGCACTTGTATAGAGAAAGTCGTGGCGAAACTATGTACTTTGCTTGCGTCTCTATGGCTTGTCCCGATTACGGAGTGTTCAAGATCGTTAAGTCAATCGAGATTCCGCATACCGTATCTCCCACTAGAGCAGATGTGGTATACCAAGACCTTGATCTTGGCGAACAAGAAGCTCAGAAGCAACGTGAAGAGAATGACAGGTTGCAAAAGGAGCACAGACAAGTAAAAGACTTGCGTATGTTCAGCGGCTAAAGTAACTTTATGGTTCGTAACGAAGTAGTAAAGAAATATCTGCCGAAGTTAATTGCTAGTTTTGCATTATACGCGAAGTTTAACCTTTGGATTACTGACAAGAAGATGCAACTTGTCAGGCTGGTTCTTAATAGAGCGCAGCGTTACGTAGTTCGGGAAATTCTGCGAAAGATCGCAGCGGGCATACCAGTCCGAATGTACGTGATCAAAGGTCGGCAGTTAGGCTTTACTACTTTGTTCACGGCCTTTATTTACTGGCTTTGTTCTTTGAATAAAAATAGGCGATTCCTCTTCGTTTCGCACGATATGGCGTCTGCCCAAAACATATGCGATAGGTTACAGAGCTACTATTACCATTCACATCCGGTATTACAACCGGAATTTAAGAAGATGAACCGAGAAATGGTTCACTTTGCTACTCCTATTAAGAGTATCAATAATGGTAAAGAGGTCAGAAAAGACATAGGACTAGACTCCTTTATGATGGTGCGTACTGCCGATAATGAACATCTCGGCAAGTCTTACACCTTCCAAGGAGCGCATCTGACCGAGTTTTGCTCGTGGCCTACACTTGGAATTGATGTTCCGAAGCGTATGATTTCGCTCCAACAGGCGATTCCGAAGCTCCCGAATACCTTTATTTTCATCGAGAGTACGGCTCAAGGTGAGAATTATGGCAAGGAATTCTGGGATGATCCTGACAATGGGTACGATAAGATATTCGTTTCGTGGCTTGCAGACGACGAATATAGAACTAAAGTTACTTTAGTAGATTACTTCGAGCTTTCTGTAAATCCTGAATCCAAGTACGGAGATGAGATTTCAGAGCGAGAAAGAATCATATCGCAGCTTCAGTTCTGGTATCCAGAGATGGATTATTATAGCGAAAACTGTGATTTTCCAGATCAAGAAGGCGAAGATTACGAGGTTTGGCTGCAAAAAGAGTCAATGTGTCGGTTGCTCTGGCGTCGTGGGAAGATTGATACTGAATGTCTTGGCAACAAATGGGCATTCAAACAAGAGTATCCAACTATTCCCGAAGACGCTTGGGGTATGAAAACTCAATCCATCTTCTCCGCTCAACGATTGATTGAGATGGATGAGTATCGGAAGAAAGTACAAAAGCCAACACGCTATAGATATAGACACGACCATTCGGTTAGAGATTGTAACTTAAAGTTTCAAGAGCAATCGTATGGACACTTGCAAATATTTAAACCACCTGAAAAGGAGAAGGTTTATGTCGCAGGCGCAGACGGGGCACAGGGAGTTAAAGGAGGTGATCACAGTTCGGTGGTGGTACTGGAACTCCCCACTTTGGAAGAGGTTGCCACATTTAGCGATGTCATTCAGCCTGCCGAGTTCGCAGGTGTATGTAATTTTCTTGGCGAGTTGTACAACTGGTGCAAACTCGGAGTCGAGCGAAACGACAAAGGAGGGTACGCAGCATTAGAGTATCTTCTGAAGAATTATCGGTATCCGAATCTTTACTACTATTTGCATCCATTTAAAGTTGCAATTAGTGGTGATGTGCAATGGGGTTATATCACTAATGATGACACAAAACAGATTATGGCTAGAGATGCTATGTACGCTGTTGACAATATGGATGTTGTTGTTAACTCAGAAGAGTTGCTTTCGCAAATGAAATCCTTCGTGGAACATCCTAAGACGAAAGTGCTTGCGGCTTCTCCAGGTAAACACGATGATATTGTTATGGCTTGGATGATTGCCATCCAAATGGCCAAGGACATTAAGATTCGTGCTTCTTCTCCGCCTCCGAAAACTGTCGGACTAACTCACGGTTATATGCGACAGCTAGTAGAGAAAAGAGATGGCAGAAGCAATTATGAGCGAGCCTTGAACAAACAAAGACGTAGGATTTCGTACTAAAGTAACTTTAGTAGGAAGTTAGATGGACAATGTATATGAGCCGATGATGCAATTCTTCGAGTATTCGCATTTGCCGATAGATTTGCAAACAGTTAGTTATCAGTTTTATAGCGTGGCTAATTGGATAGTCAATAGCCTTCCTCGTAATCCAGAAAGAACTGTTGCTTTGAGAAAGCTACTCGAAGCTAAAGATTGTGCAGTTAGGGCAAAGATTTATAAAGATAATAACTAAAGTAACTTTAGTAGGATTTAGGAGAGCAAATGTCACCGTTAGAACAAGAAGCAAAAACAGGAGCAGATGCATACAACCTGTGGGCCGCTAGGATTCAAACGGCCATCTTCTGGCGTGCGAATCTGTGGAACGGTGACGCTCTCTGGAAGCGAGCATACCGGGATTACAAAGGTATGCAGTGGAACGAGATGGTAGATGAAGGCCAGGATAAGGCATCGGATAATCCGGCAGATCAGATTACGATCAATATCCTGGCTTCTCAGATAATGACTCTTGCTCCATTTCTGGTTAATACAAATCCTGAGTACAAGGGTAAGGCCAGAAAGCCGGATGGTTATGTATCGTCAATGATTCAAGAAGCGGTACTTAACTACGAATGCGATAGAAAGAAAGTCTTCGATCAATTGCTGAAATCTGTTTACGATGATCTTATCATCGGTCACGGTGTAGCCAAAACGGGATTCACCCGTAAGATTGACGAAGCGACATTAGCTGCTGCTGGCGATATAGTTTATGAGGATTATATTGCTGATGAGTCAGTCTATGCAAAAAGAGTCAGACCGTTCGATTTTTTCTTTGATCCAAATGCCTCTGAGCGTAACTTGGAGACGGCAAGGTGGTGTTGTGAACGTTACTACAAATATGCAACAGACGTTGCGGTTAATGATGCTTACAAGTCGTCAGTTACTCGCAAGTTGCGTAGTGGTGAATACAAGCTCAACACTAAAAACCTTGTCTACCCTGAGTACAGCAGTGATCAGGTGCCAGGATATCCAAGCGGAGCTACTGAAGAGACATACATCAATCCAGAATCTGAGCTTGCGATTCTGTATGAGATTTGGGATAAGAAGCATAACAAGTATTACGTATTTGCTGATGGCGTGCCTGAGCCTTTGCTTGAGGCGAGGTCGCCATACGACTACTTGAAGGGAGAATTCCCCTATAAGAAAGTTGATTTTGTTCTGTTGCCTGACGAATGGTATGGTGTTGGTGTACACTATATGATCCAAGATCAGGCATATGAATTGAACCGACACAGAACGTTTAGCTTCCATCACAGACGCAGATTTTCTGCTAGAAAGTATGAAGCTTTAAACTCAATAGAGAATGACGAACTTGAAAAGCTTGCTGGCGGTGAAGATGGGGCATACATAAAAGTTCCTGCAACTGGATCGGTTAAGCCTATCGAAGATGTTCCTATGCCACAAGATTATATCTTGGTGGAACAACTGATTAAGGCTGATATCGAAACAATGACTGGCGTGGATCAATTGATTCGTGGTGGTCAACTTCCAAGCAGAACAACTGCCGGTGAAGTAGGGACAAGAGTTAACGTCTTTACTTCTAAGCTTGCGCACAAGATTAAATCGGTTGACGATTTCTATCTTGGAATAGGAATGCAGCTAAATACTCATATTGCTGCCAACTATTCAAGGTCGCAAGTTGTACGTGTTGTCGGTGCCCAAGGTGAGTTCTTTGTTGAATACTCTCCACAAGACCTCAAGGATGAAATCATCATTGAGATGGAGACTATCAGCGCGCCTAAGTATGATCCGGCTGTTGATAAGAATCAGCGTATACAGTTGTTTCAGATCATTGCTCAGATGTGGCAGACAGCTATGCAAGCTGGACAACAGTTACCGATTAACTTTCAAGAGTTGTTTAAATGGGTCATTGAGGCGTTTGATTATAAGGATATTGGTAGGTTCTTTGCTCCGGCGAATCAACCTATTCAACCTCCACAAGTAATTACGTCTAGTCAGTTGGGACAACAGTTACCACAACAACAGACAATGAATTCGCAAGACTTGTTAAGACAAATTTCTGGCCAAGCAACTGCTGCTGGTGGCCAAAACGGAAATCCATCAGGAATTTAGGACTAAAGTTACTTTAGTCGAAAGGGAGATATGAAAAATCTATTCGCGGTTCTTAGTTTGGTTCTGGCGTTTGGTGTAGTAGCGAACGCTCAACAGTTTCGATTTAACGTTTCTGCTCTTAATAAGGAGCAGTATAGACCGGAGGCACTGAATCCGAAAAATATCGTCGAGTACGCGCAAGCCGTTTCTGCCGAGGTTGAAGCAAGGGCTGTCCAAGCTGGCGAGTTTAGCTTTGCCGGTGTTGGAACTTATCAGCGAGACTTTAGTAACGATCTTAACACTGTTCTGGTCGGAGCAAGATTGAGATATAAGAAAAGTTTCTTCAGTCCGTTTGCAAGTTTTCACGTTGGATACGAGTCGGCGGATGGTCTTGAGAAAGAGTTCTGCCGTGAAATCCAATTCGGCGCAGACCTTGACTTCGGACGATTCACCGTTCGGCCTTTGGCCTATGGCCAGAAGCGAAAGGGCGCATTGCTATCGCCTGCCGAGAATAGATTCTATTCCGGCATTGGTATCAATATTAAATAAGTTATGTCGGGTGGTGTATGACGCACGCTCTCCATTCCTGAAAGGAGGGAAGAGTAGGGTTTAAATCCCTGCCCCGATGCCAAGCTAGCCGTCTTATTCTCCGTCTTCCTGTTCTCGAAAGAGTACCAACGGAGTTGGCGGCTACCATTGGGCCGAACCGCTGTGTTATGTGGCAGCGCTAGGCGACAGAGGGCATAGGCCACGTAACGTCTATGCCCTCCAGTTCAGGAGCGAATGCTCGTAGGAACTACATTCTATCATTCTGAATGTTTCTACACCTCTAGTCGCTCCTAAAGTTACTTTAGTGCCATTGTTGGGAAGTTGGTATCCCGACCCGTCTGTAAAACGGGTGTTCTTGACAGGACGTGAGAGTTCGAGTCTCTCCAATGGCATAGGGCGAATGCTTTAGGGAGTACATCCTAAACTTTAGGTCGTTGGTTCGAGTCCAACCCCGTGCCCATTTTATGGTACGGGTAGCTCAGTTGGCAGAGCGAAAGTGTTATCTCTCTATTACTCTTGTCGCCCTTAAGTTTGAGACGAATCTCAAATACTTGTCGTCTCAATTAGTTTCTGGCGTAAATGCCAGATAAGAGCTAAAGTAACTTTGGTGCCCTCTCGCTAAAGTTACTTTAGCTTCTGATAGAGAGGGTAATACTATGCCAATGTATGAATTTTATTGCGAGTGTTGCAAAAATAGATGGGAAGAGTGGTATCCCTGGAAGCATAATGATGGTGTCACCTATACGGATGATCCCACTATGCAGGAGTGCCACGAGGATTCTGAGCATAAGGTAGAATTCCTTGATTCTCTTTACTCTCCACGACCAGATGATATGTGGATGGGAGTAATGACAGACGTAGGATACTTTACTGATAAAAAGAAATGGGATGATGCAAGACATCGTGATAGATTTGGCAATAAGCGTGAGTTGTACGATGTGACTAATAGAGGTGATCGTGAGTACCTTACTAAACACGTCGAGAGGGAAAAGAAAGAGCAAGAAGAGAAAGATTTTAATCAGATTGAAAAGGTTGTTGCTAAGAATGTTATGGATCACGATTTTAGTCCTGACAATACTCATATCATTCGAGGTCAGCCTGAAGCCTTTGCCGAAGATGTGGATATTGTCGAAATGAAACAAGACGGTTTTACCGAACAGCAAATCGCTGCTTACAAGTAAGGAGGCGTTATGGGTGGATATGTCCATTATGATAGAATTGATGTGGGTTATCCAAAACCACAAACAATCATTTCAGATTCATTGAAGAAAGAGTTTAATGATATGCCGGAAGATCGCAAGGAAAAAGTTATCAATCTTCTCCAAGCTAAGATTCGTCTGCTTGAGCAGAAGTGGATTGCTGATGTGAATATGTATGAGACTCAGCAAGCAGAGGAAGATCGTAAATTCTTTCTCCATTATCGCAAGCCTACTAAACTAGAGCGAGAGGTGTTGATGAATGCCAGTGATAACATCGATGAGGTACTTCCGTATAAGCCTGTCGAAGATACTATCAAGAGAAACATCTTTGATAGGAGTGCTGCGTTTGACAGTCTGTTTGGTCTGAAAACTGATACAGTGTGTATGGGTCACGATGATGATCTATACGAATCTTTGGATATGACTCCCGTAGAGCCATTACCGACTAAAGTAACTTTAGTTGAGCAGCTCAACAAAGAATTGGATCAGCTGACTATGCTCGTCGAAAGGATGGGTAATGTTTGTATTGTCGTTAATAAGAGAACACATAATATCGTATACAGTAACGAAACTGAAGATACGGTAACAATCACATTCGAGAGGAAGTAATATGTCAAAGTTCGATGTAGATTCGATCAAGAGTATGACTATGACTGACGATGGCATCCAGTTTGAACTCGATGAGTCAGAGGAAGAAGACAAGGATGTAGGAGAAGAGGAAGAGGAACAAGAGTATGAGCTAGCCGACGATGATAGCTCGACAGGCGAAGATGACGAAGAGGAAGTGGAAGAAAAACCCTCTCGATCAAAGTCTAAATCGGACGACAACATCGAGGCCAGATTCAATCGGATTGAAGGTCTGATTGATAAGATGGCTACTGCCATCGTTGACGGTAGGGGTAAGGCCAAAGTCACTGAAGAAGAAGAGGAAGATTTAGAGGATTTAGATGATCCGAAGAAACTTCTTTCCACCATCGAAAAGAGAGTTGCTAAGCTTATTGACAATCGTTTAGCACCACATCAGGACGCTATGCAGGCCGCTACCGTTCGGTCACAGTTCGACGCTGCGGCTGGCAGATATGGTCAAACGTTCATTGATGCTGCTCCGCTTGTTGCTAGATTGATGCTTGCGTCAAAAGGTTCGATGTCTGTTGAAGAGGCTTATTCTACGTTGAAAGAAAACGGGATGGTTAAGTCTACTCCACGAAAGACCAAGCAACAGGTTATCAAGGAGAAGAAGCAAGTTAAGAGTGATGCAGACGATGAGGAAGTGGTTACTACTGGTAATCGCGTACCTCTTAGAAAGAAAGGTCGTAGCGTTAAAGAGAGTGCTATGGAAGCTTTAAAGAAATTAAGTCGTGGTGAACTCTAGGCTAAAGTAACTTTAGTCCAATATCAACCAAGAGAGGGAGAAAGCAATGTTTAGAAATGCCGAACGTAAACTTCGAGCAATTGGCAACGACCACGTTGCGTCTGCACAGACCCGAACTTGCCGATAATATCACCGGCAAGAACGCGGCTATTGTTCAAATGAAACAGCGTGGTTTCGTTGAGGAAGAGGAAGGCGCTCTTTCCTACAACGAACCCATCCTGTTTGACGAGAACAGTACAACTGGTTCCTATCGAGATTGGGACCCAATTGATCTGACTCCGCAAGACGGTATGACCAACGCTGAGTTCTTGATTGCTCAGCTTGCAGGATCTTTGATGATTTCTGGTCGTCAGGAGTTCATCAACAGCGGTAATCGTACCCGTATCATCAATCTTCTTACAGCCAAGACGATGCAGCTTCAGAAGTCCCTGACTCTGCTCGTTAACCGTCAGTCCCACGGTGACGGTACTGGAAATAGCGGTAAAGACCTGACTGGCTTCGCTGCCCTAGTTGAGAGCGGTGCGGGTGGTCTGTGGTCTGTCGTTGGTGGCATTGACTCCCAAACTGATGTTTGGTGGAGGAATCAATGGCTAGACTTCGACGTTGCTTTGACCAGTGCTGCCGGTCTTTCCTTTGGTAACGTCCAAGATATGGCTGAGTTCCGCCGTTTCGTAACCACAATGGTTAACGCTGCGATGCGTAACTCTGAGCGTACTACGCTTCTTCTGTCAGACCAGATGGTTCACGAGTATATGGAATCCACCATTACTCAGAACGAACGGTATGTCAAAGAAGGTTCGATGGCTGATGCTAATCTGGCTAACGCTGGATTCGTCAACATCTTCTTCAAAAACATTCCCTGGGTGATGGATGACGATATGCCTGGATTCTCTTTGGTTGCCGGTTCTGACAATCACGAAATCCTTGGTCTGAACAACGACTTTCTCCATCTTAAGATTGGTAAAGGCAAGAACTTCGTCGTGACTCCTTTCGTCCGTCCGCCTGACAAAGACGGTAAGGTTGCACAAGTCCTGTTCTACGCTAACTATACGATTGCGAATCGTCAGCGTCAGTTCAGAATTGATAACATTGACTTCGCATAAACTAAAGTTACTTTAGTTTGGAGAAAGGACAAGAAATGGCTGGTACAACTAATATTCTCGATATTGATCGAGTGACTACTGCCCAAGAGCACGATCTTAGTACGATTATGGATGACCCTAGAGGTAAATTTGGGGTCATCACTATCAATCGTGTCATTGCTGGTTCTGTAGTTACTGAAACAGTTCGCTATTCTCCTGGCGGACAGTTTATGTATGTGCAAGCAGGGTCTACCATTGTTGGTGCTGATGCGGCTGCTGGCGGTGATGCTTTAATGATAAGCAATGCCGGTTCCGATACGCTTAAGCCTGGACTGGTAATTCCTACTGCTGGCGTTACTGATGTTGTTGCAGGTATAGCTCGCGTATCTCAAGCAACCAGCTCCTTTGGCTGGATGCAAATCAGAGGTCGCGTATACAATTGTAAGGTGGCTGATGGTTTTGCCGAAGGTGATGCTTTGGGTGCCTCTGCTACTGCTGGAAGACTTGTACTTCTTACTGCTACCACGCCAACAACTGCGGAAGTTATAGCGGCTATTCGTTTCGCTGCCGGTCGTCGCGCATTCGGTTTGGTGGATACTGGTGCTAACCTCGGTGACGTTAACCTTGCGGGGTAATTATGCAAAAGAAAAGTGTTGGTCAGCCTTTAGCTAAACAAGTAAAGGCTGACCAAGAATTTACGCTTGCAGATGATTATAGTGAAGAGTATCTTGAAGCTAAAGTAACTTTAGTCGAAGAAGAGAAATACAATCTCGGAGAGGGTGAGGCCAAAGAATCAGTAGCTCTTGCAAAGCCGTATAGCAGGAAGAAACAGCATAAGCTTGTTAATCAAGATTCTGTTGAAGAAATCCTTCCTACGGCATACCAACCGGGATTACTTGTTAGGAGATTAAAGAAAAATGCCTAGACGGATGCAACTTGGCGTTGAGCCTGATATAGAACTCGATGAAACGTTAGGGCAAGGTAGGGGCACTGCTGCTCCTACCTTAGCTGATATGCAAGATGTTCAAGGCTTCGCTCTTGATGAAGACGACGAGGGAGTGGAACTAGATCCGACTCCTAGATTGGACGCCTTGTTCACGCAAGATGATATTAACTTTCTTCAGGAAAGCCGACAAGCCCCTGGCTTCTCTTATGATAGCATACTGCAACCAGAGCCAGTACAAGAGGAAGCGGAGTTTAAGGCTAAGAATATCAAAGTAAATCATCTGCTCGTAATTAGGAAACCAATTAAGGTTACACCTAGTATGTGCAGAGCGGTTGGTTGCAACTATGATTCTGCCGTTAGCAATGGGTTTCCTGCTGGATGGGAGTCTGTGCCAAAAGCTAGACGCCATATCTTTACCGAATTGGTGAAGCAGCATACTACTAAGTACCACAGCGGTATAGAATCCCATATCATCAAGCAGAATCAGTTGCCGAAACATTGGCTGCATAAAAGCTAGAGTAATCGCTAAAGTTACTTTAGCTCGATAACTCTAGGGGTTTTATGACCGTCAATCAGTTAGCTCAGATTTTGGTTCGTGAGCAAGCCGAGAAGCAGAGCGATGCCAATTTTATCTCAATGGTTGAAAATTGGATCGCTTCTGCTCTCAAGGTAATTGCTCTTAAATCGAACTGGAAATTCTTCAAGAAAGAATTTTCTTTTGCTACCGTTGCGCTTCAGCAAGAATATAACCTGCCAGAGGAAGCGCGACAAGTAATATGGCTTCAGATTGCAAACACAGATACTAAGCTTATTTATCGAGATAAGCGAAAGCAGGCTGAACTTAGAGTTGACTTTGAACAGCAAGGTACTCCTAAGTTCTGGTCTTATGCTGACAACATCGTCGTTGCAACTAATCCTCTGAGGCGTATTTCTGTACAGCCTATTCCACCTTCGATAATTACCATCATCGGAGAATATTATTTCCATCCTGTCAACATCGGTTCTTCTTATGAGATTCCGTTGGATGAAAGCTTTGACGAGATTATCCAATGTTATGTCAGATCGAAGATGATGAAGGTAGACAAGAACTATGCAGGTGCATCTATCGAGATGCAAGACTTCAATGGTTTATTGGCTACCGCTATTATGATGGAGAGACAGAAGCCAGCTGAAGAACCAGTAAATGAACCTACTGATATTCCATCGGCTAGGATGTATAACCACAGACTAAGATACACCTGGGAGTAATATGGCATTTGGATCAGGCAACTTAAACCTCGTTGACAGCGACGGAGCTAAGCATCTCGATCAGATCATAACTCCAACAGGATCATCGTTTACATACGTTAAGATTAGCGCTATTAAGATTGGTGCCAAAGATGCTGGTGCAATCGTAGTAGGCGCTACTGGTCTAACAGGATCTAACTACGGATATGCTATTAAAGTGGGAGAAAGCTTGGAACTTATATTCCAAACTGCTGTCGCTGCTGCTCAGATATTCGTAAGAAATCCTGATACGACTTCGGTTAAGGTGGCAGTAATCGGGGGCTAAAGTAACTTTAGTTATGGCATTCACTCAAATAGAAGACATCAGATTGACTCCATTTAGCCAGCAGAAGTTTTCTGGTGGGATCAATACTTCTACGCCTGCTCCCACTATAGAAGACGATGAGGTAGTTGATCAGCTAAACTTGATGCTGGATCAAGGCGATAACTTAGTTACAAGATCGGGTGTTTCTGGCGCTGGTGGTGCTTCTCTTTGGGGTAGTGCTATTTGGGGTACAAGTCTTTGGAGTAATACCACGTATACTCAGCGCATAACGAGTATGCTCAACTTCCAGAATGAGTCTGGATTCGTTGGTGTTCTCTATACTACTGGAACCAAGCTCATTTCAAGGGCGTTAAATGGTAACATAACCGATATAACTGGTAGCTTGACATTACCCGACGATGTATTTTGGCAATGGCAGATAATGAACGGTATTGCTGTTGGAGTTAATAAGGCTACTTCTGGAAGCAATCCCGTTAAGGTTGTTGGGCCTGCTCCCGGTACTGCTTCAGCATTGGGTGGCAGTCCACCAAGAGCTAAATATGTTACTTTGTGGAATAGCAGGTTATGGATTGTGCGTGCTGACCAACCAAATCAGATTCAATGTTCTGATCTTGGTAATCCTGAATCGTGGAACACCGACGGTGGTGCAATTACTTCTCACGGTGCGATCTTTGACAGAGACACAGATGACGGAGATGTAATAACCGGCATTCACGCAACTAGGAAAAGATTGTTTGTCTTTAAGCGCAGATCAATTCACGTTGCGATAATGGTAAGCGAACCAGTAACTAATTTGAATTTTATCCATTGGGATTTATACTCGGATCAAATTGGTTGCGTTGCTCCTTATACAATTAAGACGGTAGCGAATGATGTTCTATTCCTTTCCGAGACTGGTGTTGCCAGCTTATCGGCTGTGGAGACTGTGGCAGATTTCGAGGAATCATTGCTTAGCCGTAAAGTTAGAGATATTTCCTTGATTAGTAAGAACGTTGAGGAAATTTCGGCTGGTGTGTTTGATGATGTTACTCAGTATTGGCTATCTATTCCTCAAGTAGCTTCACCTGTAGGCAGGAACATTACATATGTTATGGACTACAGACGAATCTTTGAGAATAAAATTCGCTGGACTACTTTCGACGGTGGTGCCTGGGGTACTTGCTTTGAGAAGGTTCGCAATGGCAATAACATTGAATATCTTATTGGTGGACAGGATGGTACGGATTTCTATGTTGGTACATACAAACCGCTTGCCGTTGATAAGATTTATTCAGATGGATCAAAAGCTTATCGTAAGTATTTCAGGACTAAGGCATATGACTTCTCGATGCCGAATATTAGGAAGGAATACTTTGAATGGACTATCATATTCTTGATTCGTACTGTTAGTTGTTCTATAGCTGTCAATTACTATTTCGATGATGAACAATCAGAGGCTAACGGTAATTATTCGTTCAATTACTCGATTAACGTGACTGGTACGTTGTGGGACCAAGCGCAATGGGATGATGGCGTATACGATCTGACATCGAAACCAATTCGTAAGGTAGCACGGAAAGGATTTCTGTTTAATGATGATGGCAGGAAGGCAACTTCCGTGGCATTTGATGTTTTGAATGCGCAATTAGATCAAGCTTTTGAAGTGCTTAACTTGTCGGTATACTACTTGCCATTGACATCGGATCTTACGGGAATTGACTAAAGTTACTTTAGGAGGAAAATATGCCAAAAGGTGATCCGGCAGGATATTTGCCAAATGTGAAGAAGTCGAGAAAGAAAGCAACAAAGAAGAAAAAAGGGAAGAAGAATTTATCCTCTGTAAGAGAGAAGTTCGTTAAGACTGCAATGGGTTACTAAAGTAACTTTAGGAGAATATATGTCATTACCAGCAAGAATTACCGACTTCCAGCCATTGGCTACGATTTTGAGTAGCGAGGTTGATAGCGAATTTAATAATCTGGTCAATATCTTGAATGGTACTGACCAGACTAAAAACATTCGTGTACGCAGCAACGATAACTCTTTTGCTGTAGCTAGATTCGATCAACTTGCATCAAGTGCCAATATCTTAGAGTTTTTTTCTGGCGGCGTTGAGGTCGGTAGAGTAGAGAAAGATGGCGATCTAGTCTGTCTTGGATTATCTGGTGCTGCTGGCATATACACGTTCAGTAGTATTCCTGTTGGTCCAAGTTCTAACCCTACTACCGATAATCAATTCGCCAGAAAGAAGTATGTTGATGACAAGATTGCTCCTTTTGTTATTACATATAAGATTGACGATCCTTCGACTTTCGGAATAAATGACAACGTTGTATTGCCATTTGTGAGAATACCTGCGATTACAGGTGGTTTCATAAATAAAATACATATTTGGTATCAATCTGGAAGTCATACTTCGGGGGGAAGCGTTACCTTTAAGCCTAGTATTTCAGGCGTTGGCAACATTGGTAGTGGCGTCTCGTTCAACAATAGCAACGCTACTATATTCACTGTATATACTGACGACTTTACCGATCAGTCTATATCGGAAGGTAGTATGCTAAATGCAGTTATAAGTGCCAGGAGTGGAGTTATAACAGAAAGAGATGTCTCTATTAACATAGAAGGATTTAGGAAACTATCTTAATATGATTACTGTAAATCCAACTTCAAATCAATCTCCCGATGCTACTCTAGGTGGATTGGCAGTAACTACGCCTAGCAATACGGGGCACGCTCTAACGCAAACTGTATCTAACGATGGCGGTTCTACCACTAAGACTATAAGATGGTTTAGTTTTCCTGTAGTGAATGGAACTAAGAAACTGGTTACACTCAAGATAGATCACAATACTGAAGGTGTATTGGTAGGCGGTGGCGCTCTCAATGACTATCTTTTGGAACACAGTACCAATGGTGGAAGCTCTTGGTCAACTACTGTACACAGAGCCAATCTTACTAGCCAAGTAGTAGCAACAGTATCTGTACCTTTATCTGTTGGGCAAGACATATCGCAAGTTCAAGTTCGAGAAACTAACTTTGCATTTACGGTGGACCCTGGAGAATCAGCACAAGTTGCTTCGACTACATCGAACGTTAGAGTTGAGATTGAGTTTGTGAATCAAGCGATAATAGTTATGATGTAGTACGGTAATTAACTAAAGTAACTTTAGGAGAAAATACAATGGCACTTGCTAGACTAAATGATTTCGTTGCCGGAACTCTTATCTTAGATTCGCAGGTAGACTCCGAGTTCAACCAACTTGTTGGAGCACTTAATGGTACAGACTCGATTGAAATATTGCATAAGTTCTCCCACGCGACTACTCCCGTTATAAACGCAAATCAACTCAATACTGCCGTAACTGCCCTGATTGTAAAAGGTCAACAGAACTCAGTAGATACCTTTAAAATCAAAGCTAATGGGTACATTGTTGGCTATCCTAAGACTATTAACTCGGCTTTGCCTAGCGTTGGCAATGTTGGTGCTGGTGTTGATACATTGTTATCGTATGATATTCCCATAAATAGTCTAGCAGCTGATCTGGATTACTTTGAAGCTGAATTTGGTGGCATTTTTGCTACTAATAACAACGACAAGAGGGTTGTAATCAGTATTGGTGGGGTCACGTTTGAAGACACAGGCGTAATAGACATAGACGGTCTTGCTTGGAATTTTAGGGTGAAAGGGATAAGAGCAAGCTCTACTTCTTTGATTTTAAATGGTTGTTTTGAGGGAGCATTATTGCAAACGGATAGCGCAGGTACTAACGCTGCTACAGGGATAGGCGGTAGATTTGATGCCAGAGTTTCTAATCCTACTGGTTTAGCTAACCTTGGTTCCAACGTATTAAATCTACTTGTTCAGGCAGAAGGCGTTGCCGACAACGATATAACTATCAGATCGGTCAAGGTTGCTGTTTGCCAGATGAGCTAAAGTAACTTTAGGAGGAAATTATGGCGTTGAATGCCTTTCAAACAGAAGTCCAAAAGCTTGCCAAAAAGCTAGGACTGCAAGGCTCTGACGAACAGAGAGTTTACGCCAGTCCTGAGTATAGCCAATTGGTCGGCAAGTATTTTGGCCAGATTGACTTACCGGCAGGAGTTACCGAAGATATGGTAACTTTCAGAACTCCTTTCGGTATTGAGTATAAAGATCAATATGGCTACATCCATAAGCTCGAAAGGAATATGGATGCCAGATCGCCACAACTTGGTCAAGTTAATGAGAAGACTACTGATCGCCCTGCCATACTCCCACTAGAGAAGACAAACCCTGGGATAGCAGAAGCGATGAAGCTTTTGACTGAGAGAACATCTCAGCCTATGTCGTCAGGATTGCCTAAGCTTGATCCAGATACTCTGGCAGAATTGCAAGCTATAGCTAAGGGCAATCAAGATCAGCTTGACCAGTTGTTCGAGAGGGGCAGAGGCGATCTGATTACTGGTTTGTATGGTAGTGGCAATAACCGTTCTACTCTGGCTAATGATGCTTCTGCTAGGTTACTGCAAGAACAAGGTATAGTTCAATCTGATAAACTTGGTAAGGATGCCGAAAGAGAATTGGCAGCTAGGGCAGGATCGAGAGATGCAGCAATAAACTTGAGAGGTCAAGATATTCAATACTTGATGGGATTGCTTGGTCAAGATACTGCTCGTGCTGTTCCTTCTGCTCAATTGTCTCAACAGCAATCTGAATTGAGAGAGAACTCAAGACAGTTCGATTTACAATATTTGTTAGAGCAAGAGAAGATGAAGCAGCAACAGCGTAGTGGTCTTATGAGTGCATTGGCTGGAATTGCTAGTGCTGGTCTATCGTTGATACCGGGTGTTGGTCCAATCTTAGGTGCTGCTTCTAGCTCTATCTTTGGTGGATTAACCGGAGGAAAAGCCGGACGACCGCCAGTAGGTGGCGATGGTGGGTACGGCTAAAACTAAAGTAACTTTAGTAGGAGAATGATATGCAAAATGAAGAAGAGCTGAGACAAATCCTAGCTGGATTACAAGAAAGGCAA
>Ga0075418_10000340_pt1 | contig 47562 bp, 40 predicted proteins | sample SoiMetdeltSBSDD2_FD_81776 | JGI IMG/M metagenome (GOLD analysis project Ga0075418, IMG submission 81776) | Bulk soil microbial communities from a Populus tree surrounding site in Tennessee, USA - Soil MetaG P. deltoides SBSDD2 | ecosystem: Environmental > Terrestrial > Soil > Tree plantation...
GCGGACTACTTCCGGACGCTCGGCATCGAGGTCGTCGCGGGCAGGGAGTTCAACGCCGCTGAAGAGACGTCGTCGGGCGGCGTCATCTCCGCCATCATCGACGAGCCGCTCGCCAGGCGGCTCTTTCCGAACGAGACTGCGGTCGGACGCCGTCTCCAGTTCGCCGCGGACGACGAAGACGTGGGGAGCGGGCGGGCAGTTCAGGTCGTGGGCCTGGTGAAGGCGACGCGGCACGATCTGTTCGAGCGCGAGCCCGAGCCGCACCTGTATCTCCCCCTGGGCCAGGCCTACGTATCGACCATGCACCTCCACGTCCGCGCCGCGCCGGGCACGTCGCCGGTGAACCTCGTGGACGCCGTACGCCGCGAGGTCCGAACGATCGCACCGACGCTGCCGCTCTTCACCGTCTCCACGCTCGAGGCGCATCGCGACAGCAGCATCGCACTCTGGTTTCTTCGCACCGCGGCGCGGCTCTTCCTGGTGCTGGGGGCTGCCGCGGCGTTCCTCGCCATCGTCGGGTTGTATGGCGTCAAGAGCTACATCGTCTCGCGGCGGACCCGCGAGTTCGGCGTGCGGCAGGCGCTCGGCGCGACGCCGGGTCGCATCGTGCGGCAAGTTTTCCGCGAAGGGTTCGCGCTGACGCTGGCGGGGTTGGCGGTCGGCCTCGGCCTGGGCGCCGTCCTCGGCCGAATCCTGTCGACGATCCTCTATCAGGTCAGCCCGTTCGATCCGATCAGCCTCGGCGCCGCCGCCGTGCTCCTCCTCGCTGCGGCAGTGCTCGCGGCCTGGGTGCCAGCACGCCGGGCCGGACGCATCGAGCCGATGGTGGCGATGAGGACGGAGTAGTGCGCTCGGACGTCGAACGCACACCTACTTCGCCGGTGTCGCCAGCGGTTTCCCCTGTTCCGCGATAAAGACCGAGAGAATCGCGGCCTTTACCGTACCTGGATTGCGACCATCGTGCGGCGCGCCCGCCGGGATGAACCTGGAGTACCGCCCGGGAGAAGCCGGCCTGGGCAATGAGCCCTGGCGCCGAGACGCCCATCAGCACGGCCATGATCGAAGCAATCACCTTGAGCGGGCGGGCACTCATACCGGCCTGGCCATCTCGAGTGCCTGGTCGCGGGTGAGTTCCATGCCATGCACTGTCCTGGCGTGGTCCTGCGCTTTCTCCACCACTTCATCGTCATTCGCCCCGCGAAGCACGAACCCGCACGGGCATGTAATGATCTTCTCCATCGGCGTGTCTCCTCCTGCAGCTTCGGTAATATAGCCGCGGCCCTCTTGGCTCCTGATTGCGGAAAGCTTGCAGCCTGCTTGCGCACGCGCATCTACCTGACCGGACGCATTGCCGTCGAACACGCCGGGACACTTGCGTTTGACGAGCGCAGTTTCCCCGGGCGCCAGGGGCGACTCGCGTTCGCGAAGCAGCGTATCAACAGGTCATGCGGCTCCATGTCCGCATGGGGAACGCCGCCGAAGCGCTTCGTCTGTTCGACAAGTGCCGCCTCCGGCTGCGCGACGAGCTCGGTACGAGCCCTTCGCCGGAAACGGCGCGGCTTCATCTGTCCATCCTCCGCGGTGAAGTCGAGTAGCGGGCAGGGAACTTCCCCTTGCCCCGCAGCCTTCCACGTCACGATAATTCGCCGCATGCACAGTTCCCGCTTTGCGATAGCCGGTGGTGCGCTCGTCCTGCTGGGCGGACTCCTCTCCGTGGCGGGCCAGACGCCCGGCCCTTTCGTTCCGCAACCGATCGTGCCCGGCGGTCAGATCGTCGCCCTGTTTCCACCCACGTCGAAATACCTGAAGAAAGAGCGCATCGGCGAGGCCGAGCAGAACAATCTGCAGAAAACCGTCCCTGGCCGCATCCAGAGCATCGTCAACATTCACAATCCCTCTATCGAGGTGCACGTCGTCGATCCGTCGAACAACACCGGTGCGGCAGTGATCGTGGTGCCGGGCGGCGGGCATCGAACGCTGAACGTCGGCACCGAGGGCGCTGACCAGGTCCCCTTCTTCTACAACTACGGCGTGGCGACCATCATCCTGCGCAACCGGCTGCGGCAGGATGGCTACGTCGCGGAAACCGACGCGGTCTTTGACGCCCAGCAGGCCGTCAGGATTGTGCGAGCGCGGGCGAAGGAGTGGAACATCGATCCCCAGAAGATCGGGTTGATGGGATTCTCGGCCGGCGCCGAGCTCGTGGCGCGCGCGGCGCTCTTCTTCGACAGGTTCGACAGCGACAACAAGGCCGAGGCCGACGGCGCGTCAGGCGCCAGCTCGCGCCCGGATTTCGTGGCCCTGGTATACCCGGGCCCGACCCCGTTCGCGCGCGAGCCCAAGCCCGAAGTGCCGCGCAACACGCCGGCCGCCTTCATCGCCACCGCAGGATCGGGAGACGCCGTTCACGCGGTCTGGGCCGACGAGTTCTTCGGCGCGCTCCTCAAAGCGCGTATTCCGAATCTCGAGATGCACGTCTATGGCAACGGCGGCCACGGTAACGGGATGAAGGATCGCAACGGCACCCCGTTTGGCACCTGGCAGTACCGCTTCATCGACTGGTTCCGCGATCTGGGATTCCTGGCCAAGCCCGGTGTGGAGACGAAAGCAGCAAAAGATACGGCCGCATTCCTCGCAGCGCCACCCACGACGAAGTAAAGGCGATCAGGCACGGCCGATTCACTCGAGGATGTCGTTCACCGCGCAACGGAAACCGGGCAGGACGTCGTCGAGATGGAGCTCTCCGCCGCGCGGTATGACCTGCGATTGTTGACCAGCGCGATGACGAGTGACGGTTTCCGCGGCGGGATCGATGACCACCACTTCTGACACGCCGGTCGAGAGATAGTCGCTGACTCTGGCGCTGATATCCCTGGGTGTGTTACCCGGCGACAAGACCTCGATCGCGAGATCAGGCGCGCCGGACCAGTAATCGAATTTTTTCTCAGCCGGCAGCCGGTCCTGGCGGACGAATGATATGTCAGGACCCCGGACCGTGTCCGGATTCGAGCGAAGCTTGAATCCGACCTCAGTTACAAGTGCGCCGAGCCGGCGGGGCCGAACGTGCGCATCCAGCAGCGCGAGCAGACGGACCACGATCACGCCGTGTTGCCATCCGGGCGGGCTCATGCGAATGACCCGGCCGGCCACGAGCTCGTATCGGTAGTCGTCCCGCGCCACGATGGCCGGAAGCTCCTCGGCGGTAACGAGCGGGCTCGTATCACGCATCGTGAACGTCTTCTGCATGGCATTCTACATCGTCGATTGCGGCTGCCATGCCGCCGTCAAAGAGGCCTGAAAAGCGCAGCTGCACTCCGGGAGTACGAGAAAACGGCAACTGCCAATCGTTGCCTCAGGCGCAGGTTCTGCTGCTTCATCGCCCGACCCACGGATATGATCCCGCTGCCATGACCAAACGCCTGTCGCTCCTGCCACTGGCCCTCGGTCTCACGCTCGTCGCCGACCCGCTCCTGATCGCCCAGCAGGATCGGCTGGTACCCGCGCCCGATCGGCGGGCTGGCGAAGGACGCGGTCCATTTCCCACCCTGACGATCACCAACGTCATCGTGATCGATGGCACCGGCGCGCCGCCGGCCGGCCCGATGAACGTGGTCATCGAGCGCAACCGGATTGCCCGCATTGCGAGCGCCGGTACACCCAACGTGCCGCCGCGGCCGGGTGGTCAGGCGCCGACCGGTGAAGTGATCGACGGAACCGGCATGTATCTGATGCCCGGATTCGTCAACCTCCACGCGCATCTCGGCGACAACCGCAAGGCGCCGGAAGCGGAGTACGTCTACAAGCTGTACATGGCGCACGGCGTCACGACGATTCGAGGTGTGGAACTGGCGCCGCAGGCGTTTGCGCTGAAGGAAAAAGAGCGCAGCGCAGCCAATGCGATCGTCGCACCGCGGATCTACAACTATCAGCGCCCTGGCAACGGCTGGAGCGAAGGCGTCGTCGACACTCCGGACAAGGCGCGAGCGTGGGTGCGCTGGTGTGCCGCCAATGGTGTGGACGGCATGAAGCTCGTCGCCTATCCGCCGCGGATCATGGCGGCGCTCCTGGACGAAGGAAAGAAGCTCGGGCTCGGGTCCACCGCGCATCTCGAACAGCGCGGGGTCGCCCAGATGAATGCGCTGACTGCGGCGCGACTCGGGCTGGGCACGGTCACGCATTTCTATGGTCACTTCGAGGCGCTGCTACGCGACTACAAAGTGCAGCCGTGGCCCGACAACATGAACTACAACGACGAGCAGCTGCGATTCGGCCAGGTCGCGCGACTCTGGGATCAGATTCATCCACCCGGGAGTCCTGAGTGGAAGGAGTACCTCCAGGAACACATCAAGCTCGGCACCATTTTCGATCCGACCATGACAGCGTACGCGGCCGGCCGCGACGTGATGCGCATGCGCAACGCCGACTGGCACGCGAAGTACACGCTGCCGTCGCTGATGGCGTTCTACGAGCCGAACCGCGAGAATCACGGCTCCTATTTCTTCGACTGGACGCTCAGCGACGAAGTCGCCTGGCGCAACTTCTACCAGGTCTGGTTCAAGCTGCTCAACGACTACAAGAAGATGGGCGGACGGGTGACAGTGAGCGACGATGCGGCGTATATCTACAACACGTGGGGCTTCGGCATCATTCATGAGATGACGCTGCTGCAGGAGGCAGGCTTCCACCCGCTGGAAGTGATTCGGGCCGCCACGATGCACGGCGCCGAGGCCTTGCACGATCCGAAAGGCATCGAGCCGCAATTCGGTATCGTCCGTGCCGGCATGCTGGCGGATCTCGTGCTCGTCGAGCAGAATCCGCTGCAGAACCTGATGGTGCTCTATGGGACCGGGCACGTGCGGCTCAACGATCGCACTGGTCGTACCGAGCGCGTGGGCGGGGTTCGCTACACCATCAAGGACGGGATCGTTTACGACGCGAAGAAGCTGCTGGCCGATGTCGCGGCGATGGTGGAGACGCAGAGGAAGCAACGGGGAACGACGAGCCAGTGACCCGCCTTCGCGCTTCGCGCTTCGGCGAGGCAGGCTCTGAGGGGGCCGGCCAACGACCCGGAGGATCTCAGCGCGGACGATCCCCGATCCGGATGCTGACGTCGATCCGCTGCAGATCGCGGAGAAGGCCCATCGTGACGAACGTTCCGATCCGGTCTTCGCTCAACGTCCGGTGGAGATCGTCAAGGCTCGAGATGGGCGCCGCGTCGAACGACACGATGATGTCCCCCTCGCGCACGCCCGCGACGCGCGCCGGTCCGTCCTGCTCCAGCGAGATCACCAGCACGCCGGTCGCCTGTGACAGCCTGTGGAACCGGGTCACCCGCCGCAGCAACGGCACGTCCTGCCCGGCGACGCCCAGATAACCCCGCCGCACCCGCCCGTCCCGCAGGAGTGCCGGCAGGACGGCGACGACTGTGCTGATCGGAACGGCAAAGCTCAGCCCCTGGCCTCCGGCAATGATCGCCGTGTTCACGCCAACCACCTGTCCCGCGCTGTTGACCAGCGGTCCGCCGGAGTTGCCGGGATTCAGCGCGGCGTCGGTCTGAATCACCTGGTCGATGAGCCGTCCGGACCGCGCGCGCAGCGTGCGGCCGAGCGCGCTGACGACGCCCGCGGAGACGGTGTGCTGGAAGCCGTATGGATTCCCAATCGCAATGACGAGTTGACCCGGCCGCAGAGCCTGCGAGCGGCCAAAGGACACCGCCGTCAGGTCGGAAGCAGTGATCTTGAGGACCGCCACGTCGGTGTCGGGATCCTGCCCGACCAGATCGGCACGGTGCTCGCGGCCGTCGGGCAGCATCACGTCAATCTCGGTCGAGTCCTCGACCACGTGGCTGTTGGTCAGGACCAGGCCATCGGCAGCGAAGACGAACCCGGAGCCGGTGCCGGCCTGCGCCGGCGAGCGCCGGCCTTGATTCCCGCCCCGTTTGCGGACGTCCACCGAGACAACCGCCGGGGCCACGAGCTCGACAGCGTCTATGACGGCGCGGGAATAGGCATCGAGCAATGAATCGTCGGGAGGTGAGGGACGTGACTGGGCCATGGGTCTGCCCTCTAGGACGCCCCCTGCGAGCGTCCAGTTTCCACTTCTCTTATGCTTATGCGCATGCTGACAAGGGAAAGCGCGATGGGGCACGGGCTCACCCGGCGGACATTCATTCAGCAGGCCGCCTGCGCGAGTGCGGTGCTGGCGTCAGTGGGAAGGGCTTCTGCCCAGTCCGCCATGTTCCTCTCGCTCAACGGGTCGCTCACACGCCAGATGGCATGGGCCGACTTCGTGCGGCTTGCGGGCAAGGTCGGCTACCCGGGCGTGGACGTACAGCTCGCCGCCGCTCGTAAGGACGGGGTCGAGGCGACCAAAGCCCTCTTCAAGGAGGCGGGGGTCAAGCCTGGCGTCACCAACCTGCCCGTCCAGTTCGCCGCCGCGGATGAAGCCGCTTACCAGACCGGACTCGCGCAGCTCGAGGAAAACGCGAAGTTCGCTGCGGAGATTGGCTGCACCCGGATGATGGCCGTGCTCTCGCCGGCGAGCAACGAGCCCCGCGACGAGCGGAGGAAGTTCATCCTCACGAGGCTCACGCCGATCGCCGCGATCCTGCAGAAGTCGGGCATCCGGCTCGGGCTGGAGTTTCTTGGACCCCTGATGTTCCGCACCCGTGCCAAGGAGCCGTTCATCTGGACGCTGCCCGAGACCGTAGCGCTGGCCAACGAGATCGGTCCCAATATCGGCGCAACCCTGGATGCATGGCATTGGCATCACTCCGGCGGCACCACCGCCGACATCCTCGCCACCGACAAGAGCCGCATCGTCCACATCCACGTCTCCGACGCGAAGCCGCAGCCGCCCGAGGAGGTGCGCGACAACCAGCGCCACATGCCCGGCGAGGGTGTGATCGACCTGGTCGGGTTCTTCCAGGCGCTGAAGAAGGTCGGCTATCAGGATGCGGTCAGCCCCGAGCCGCTCGGCCGCGTGCCCGAGGACATGACGCCGGAGGACGGCGCGCGCCTCGGCCTCGAGACGACGCTCGCGGTCATGAAGAAGGCAGGAGTCGCATAGCGCAGCGGCCAGACCGCCGCCCGGCGGTCTGGACTATGATCCTTCCGTTCAGAGGGCGCACTGACCACCACGATCGGCCGCTACAAGATCATCGAAAAAGTCGGGCAGGGAGGGATGGGTGTGGTCTATCGCGCCCACGACACGCTGCTCGAACGGGAAGTCGCGCTCAAGATCATCGGGGCCACGATCGAGGGCAACACCGAGCTGCGCGAGCGCTTCTTCCGCGAGGCCCGTGCTGCCGGTCAGCTTTCCCACCGCAACGTCATCACCATTCACGATCTGGGCGAGCACGAGGGACAGCCCTACCTCGCAATGGAGTTCCTCAAAGGCGAGGATCTGCAGCATCGCCTGACGCGTCCGGATCCGATGACGCTCACGCGCAAGCTCGAGGTCGCGTTTGAAATCTGTGAGGGCCTCGCGTACGCGCACCGCCGCGGCCTGATTCATCGGGACATCAAGCCCGCGAACATCTTCATCACCGACGAAGGCGTGGTGAAAATCCTGGATTTCGGGCTCGCGCGCATGGTCACCTCGGAGCTGACCGCCAGCAACATGATGCTGGGGACGCTCAATTACATGGCGCCCGAGCAGGTCCGCGGCGAGCGAATCGACCACCGTGCCGACATCTTCTCGTTCGGGGTCGTGCTCTACGAGATCCTGAGCGGGAGGAAGGCGTTCCAGGGAGATTCCTTCGCGACGACGCTCTACAAGATCCTGCAGGACGTGCCGGAGCCGCTGCTGAACATCGACGCAACGCTCCCCTACGAGGTCGTCAGGCTGGTCGAGAAGGCGATCGCGAAGGGCCGCGACGATCGCTACCAGGACCTGAGCGAACTGTCGCGGGATCTCGCGCTCCAGCGCCAGCACCTGGCGATTGCGGACGTGCCGACGACCGTCACGTCGGCGCATCGCATCCCTTCCGATCCGCCGCGTCCATCCGCGCTCCGGCGCCCAGACTCGGGTCGATCGAGGCCGCCGTCCGGCGGTGCGGCGGACCAGATTTCCCCCGATGCGCCGACCGGCATGACACCGCTTCCCCGGCCCCGGCAGCGATCGAAGGCTCCCTTGATCGCCGCGGGTGTGCTGGTGGCTGCGCTTGCCGGGCTGGCGATCTGGCTGTCGCAACGCGACGGTGTGACGCGACAGACGGCGGTGGAAACATCCGTTCCGTCCGCCGCTGCTCCCGCTGCGTCCCCGACGACAGTGCCAACCAGCCCGCCTGCCGCACAACCACCGACCGCGGCTCCGAACCCAACGCCGGCTCCTGGCCCGGCCGATTCGACCGCCGGCGTGCGGGCGGCAGACGAGGCACGAACACGGATGGCCCGCGCGAAGGCGGCCGCACGCCAGGCTGGCAATCGCGCGGTGCGCTCGCCATCGTTTGCCGAGGGCCTGGCGGCCGAGCGTGAAGGCGGGCGACTCTATCAGGCGAAGCAGATGGCGGAAGCGACGGGCCGGTTCTACGAGGCCGCGGGCCATTTCCGCAGCGCGGAGCTCGCCGCGGCCGCGGCCGATACGCAGCCGCCGCCGCAGGCCCGTAGCGAACCGCCGGCGACGACACCTGTTACACCCCCGCCGCCGCCCTCCGGATCGGCAGCACCTGCGCCAATCGTCCCGGCGCCGCCGGTGACGACGACGGCTCCGCCGGCCGAACCCGCGCCCGCATCACCACCACCGCCGATTCCACCGGCGGTGCGGACACCGCCGCCGTCGTCGAACGCGGCCGCGGACAGCCCGAGGGCGCTCGAAGAAGGGGTCCGCGAGCTGATCAGGCGCTATGAACAGGCCCTCGAATCGAGAAGCGTCGACGGGCTCAAGCGCCTCTGGCCGTCGCTGTCAGACTCCCAGGAACAACTGATGCGCGAGAACTTCTCGCACGCCCGCCGGATCGACGTCGAGATCACAGGCATCGATATCTCCGTGTCGGGCACGACGGCCGTCGCGACCTTCCTCCGCCGCTACCAAGTGCTCACGGACGACAACCAGCGGCCCGTGACCATCAGCCGGACAACGCTCAACGCGCGGCGGAACGGCGGCGACTGGGTGATCGAGCGCGTGCGTTTCGAGGGTGTTAAATGAGAGAGAGAACTCGTCGTCTTTTCTTGATTCCTTCCTGCGTCCTGTTCGGCGTCTTCTTTTCATCGCTGCCGCTCGCGGCCCAGAATCGCCCTTCATCACTGTCGACGCTCTTCGAGGACATCTACGGGCCGAACGGCCTGGTCCTGAACAGCGATGACGTGCAGCTCGACGGCACCAACCACGCCGCGCATTTCAACAGCGCGTTTCAGTCGGAGTTCCGGCTGGTGAACGTCGCGCTCACCAGTCAGCTCGCCACCGTGCCGCTGCCGTCGCCGGCCTCCGGCTTCACCTACACCTTCGATGCGGCGACCGGCACGTTCACGCGGTCGACGCGCAGCTTCGGCCCGATCCTGGCCGAACGCGGCGAGACCATCGGACGGGGCAGGATCGCCTTCGGCTACAGCTACCAGTTCTTCTCCTACGATGCGCTCGACGGCCTTCGGCTCGCCAATATTCCGGCGGTGTTCACCCACGACAACCCCGAGGCCGGGGGTGGCAGGGCCGACGTGGTGGCGACTGCCAATACCGTCGAAGCAACCGTGAACCGGTTCACCGGCGCGCTCACCTATGGCCTCTCCGGCCGCGTGGACGTCTCGCTTGCAGTGCCCGTCGTCGCCACGCGGCTTTCGCTGCTCTCGAACGCGACCATTCACCGGATCGGCACCGGCAGCAACCTCGCCGTCCACTACTTCCGGGATCCGGATGCGATCGGCGGATACGGGTCGACCAGGCAGTATTTCGCGGAAGGAACCGCCGGAGGCGTCGGCGATCTCGTCGCCCGGCTCAAGGCGACGATGATGCGCGAGGGCGCCCGGGCGCTCGCGGCAGGGCTCGATGTGCGCATGCCGACTGGTGACGAGCAGAATCTGCTCGGGGCGGGTGCCCTCGGCATCCGCCCGTTCGTGGCGTTCTCCTCGCAAATGGGAGCGTTCGCGCCCCACCTCAACGCGGCGTACCAGTGGAACGGTGAGAGCCTGATCGGCGGCAACGTCCGCGAAGGCGTGAAGGGGGATCTTCCGGATCAGTTCACCTACGCCATGGGCGGCGACGTCCTGGTCGCGCCGCGTCTCAGCATGATCGTGGATCTGTTCGGGCAACGCGTGGTCAGCTCGCCGCGGCTGGTCGCCGTCCGCTCGACCCGAACCGGGGCGGCGGGCAGCGTCACACTCGACGACATCCGGTTCGTCAACGAGTCGTACTGGACTTCGTCCGGCAGCTTCGGGCTGAAGTCCAACCTGATATCGCGGATGCTGTTGACGTTCAACCTGCAGTTTGCGATTGCGGATGGCGGGCTCACGGATCGATTGTCACCGCTCGTGGGGATGGAGTGGGCTTTCTAGTTTCTCGGGTAATCTTCAGACGAACGGGAAAACGGGCTCCGCTTCGCGGTTGGGCTAGTGTTGAGCACCCCGCCGCTTCAAGGAGAGAGCCAGTTCCTTGAAAGAATCCAGCATCTCCCCATAGCTGAAATTGGCATTCCTCCCGCTCGGGTTTGGGAGCACGTACAGCCGTGCGCCGTGAATGGTCTCTGGCCGGAGGCCGAGGACGTGCCCGGGCGACCGGCGGGCGGCGCGTCGTTCGCCCGGGGGCACATCCGGCAGCAGCGGCAGGATGGCGCGGTACAGCGTGACGCCGACCAGGGCGACGACAGCGGGCCGATAGCGGCGGATTTTTCTCGACAGGATCTTCCAGCCTTCGACGTACTCGGCGGGACGCAGATCGTTGATGCCGGGGCTCGGCCGCGCGATCAGATTGGTGATGCCCAGCTGCCATTCCATGAGGCGCGCGTCTTCTTCGTAGGTAATCGGCTCGGGCACGAGCTTCGAGTCGCGGAGAAGCTTCCAGAAGCGGTTCGAAAAGCCCGCAAAGTGATGGCCCGTCACCGCAGACCGTACACCGGGGTTGATCCCCACGAACAGCACTCGCACGCCTGGCGCGATGCGATCGCGGAGTCGGAGCTCAGACCAGTCAGGCACTTTCACATTGCCAAGATTGCCAAAATTGCCAAAATTGACAAACCCCACGTTCGCCACGTCGCCTGGATGCTGAACGTTCGACGACCTCGCAATGTTGGCAATGTTGGCAATGTTGGCAATGTTGGCAATGGAGTACAGAGTGAACTGGTTGATGAAGGAAGAGCCCACCCATTACAGCTTCGACGACCTCGTGCGCGACAAGAAGACGTCCTGGACGGGCGTGAGGAACGCGCTCGCGCAGAAGCACCTGCGCAGTATCAAGACAGGCGACCGTATCTTCTTCTATCACACGGGTGACGAGAAGTCGGTCGTCGGCATCGCAAAAGCCGCCGGCGCGCCTTACCCGGATCCGGCCGATTCGGAAGGCAAGCTCTACGCAGTCGACGTCGCCCCGGTGAAGAAGCTGAATGCACCGGTGACGCTCGCCGCCATCAAGGCCGACACGTCCTTCGCTTCGTTCCCGCTCGTGCGGATGGCCAGGTTGTCGGTCATGCCTGTGACTGATGCGGAGTGGGAGCGGATAGAGAGGATGAGCAACCGGTGATCGCGGTTCGCGGGCTCGCGGGTTCGGGTTCTGGGATAATCAGAAGCAACTGAAATCGATCCAAGCGGCTCGTTGCCTTTCACTGGCCCGACTTCGAGCCCGCGAACCGCGAACCCGCGACCCCCCGACCATGATCTCGTTATCGCGTATCAGCAAACAGTACGGCCGCCAGCTTCTCTTCGTCGACACCTCGTTCCAGTTGAACCCTGGTGAAAAGGTCGGCCTCGTCGGACCGAATGGCGCGGGCAAGACGACGTTGTTCCGGATGATTGTCGGTGAAGAAGCGCCCGATGAGGGGGACGTGTCGATTCCCCGCAAGCTGACGGTCGGCTACTTCCGGCAGGACGTCGAGGAGATGTCAGGCCGGAGCGTCCTTGATGAAGCCATCGCGGGCAGCGGGCGGGTCGGGGATCTGCACCACGAGCTCGAAGAGCTGAATCACGCGATGGCGGATCCGGAGCGCGCCGGCGACATGGACCGCGTCCTCGAGCGCTTTGGCGAGGTGCAGGAGGAATACGAGCATCTTGGCGGCTACGCGCTCGAGAGCCAGGCGCGGGAAGTCCTTCATGGGCTCGGCTTCGACGATGCGCGCATCGATGGGGACGTTGGGGCGCTCTCTGGCGGATGGAAGATGCGCGTCGCCATGGCGCGCGTCCTGCTCGGGCGTCCGGATGTCCTGCTGATGGACGAGCCCACCAACCACCTGGACATCGAGTCCATCATCTGGCTCGAAGCGTTCCTGAAGTCCCTGCCGGGTGCGTTGTTGATGACCTCGCACGACCGGGACTTCATGAACCGCCTGGTCACGAAGGTTGCGGAGATCGATTCGGGCGAGATCACCGTTTACACGGGCAACTACGACTTCTACGAGCGCGAGCGCGCCCTGCGCGAAGCCAATCGTGAAGCGGCCTACGCGCGCCAGCAGGCGATGTTTGCCAAGGAACAGCGCTTCATCGAGCGTTTCGCGGCGCATGCGGCCAAGGCTGCGCAGGTGCAGAGCCGCGTCAAGGCCCTCGAGAAAATCGAAAAAGTCGAGCCCCCGCGCAAACGCCGCGTGGTCGAGTTCGACTTCCGGCAGCCGCCGCGATCGGGCGAGCAGGTGGCGGTGCTGGAAGGGATCACCAAGGCATACGGCGCCAGGCTGGTGCACGACGGCGTGAACCTGACCATCCGCCGCGGCGAGCGCTGGTGCGTGATGGGCCGCAACGGAGCCGGCAAGACCACGCTGCTGCGCATGATTGCCGGCGCGCTGCAACCGGACCGTGGCACGGTCGCGATCGGCGCGAGCGTGAAGATGGGGTACTTCGCTCAGCAGGCGCTCGATCTGCTGAACCCCGACCTCACCGTCTGGGAGCAGATCGAAAAGGACTTTCCCCACGAGTCCACCGGCGCGCTGCGGAATCTGCTGGGCGCCTTTCAGTTCTCGGGCGACGACGTCGAGAAGAAGATCCGGGCGCTCTCGGGCGGCGAGAAGACCCGCCTGGTGCTCGCGCGCATGCTGCTCGACCCGCCCAACTTCCTCGTCCTGGACGAGCCGACCAACCACCTCGATCTCGCGACCAAGGAGATGCTGGTCAAGTCACTGCACGAGTTCGAGGGCACGATGATGTTCGTGTCGCACGACCGGATGTTCCTGCGCGGCCTGAGCAACCGCGTCCTGGAGCTCGGCGGCGAGAGCGGCACCGAAGCGCAGCCGCATGCGTATCCAGGGTCCTATGTGGAATACGTGGAGAGGACCGGGCATGAGGCGCCGGGGGTCCATGCGTAGTCCTCAGTTGCCAGTTCCCAGTAGCCAGTTTAGTTTCCAGTTTGCGTTCTTGCTGGCAACTGGAAACTGGCAACTGAGAACTACCTTGCCGGCTTCAACAAAAGAAATCCCAGCGGCGGCAAGGTCAGATACAGCGACTGCGCATGCCCGTGTGAGGCGATCGGTTCGGTGAAGACCACTCCCGCGTTACCCTGATTGCTGCCGCCGTACACTTCCCCGTCGCTGTTCAGGAGCTCGGTGTAGGCGCCCGGTTCAGGCACGCCGATGCGATAGCCGTCGCGCGGGACGGGCGTGAAGTTCAGGAGCGCGATCAGGATGTCGTTCTGGTTGCGGGCGCGGCGGATGAACGAGATCACGCTGTTCTCGTTGTCGTTGCAATCGATCCACTGAAAACCCGTGTACTCGAAGTCGATTTCGTACAGCGCCGGTTCCGCCGCGTAGGTCCGGTTGAGATCCCGAACGAACCGCTGGATGCCGGCATGCATCGGATACTCGGCCAGGTGCCAGTCGAGGCTGTGGTCGTAGTTCCACTCGCCCCCCTGGCCGAACTCCGCGCCCATGAACATCAGCTTCTTGCCCGGATGCGCGTACATGAAGCCGTAGAGCGTGCGGAGCGTAGCGGCACGCTGCCAGTCGTCGCCCGAGATCTTCTCGAACATCGAGCCCTTGCCGTGCACGACCTCGTCGTGCGAGAACGGCAGGATGAAGTTCTCGGTGAACGCGTAGATGAGCGAGAACGTCAGTTTCGAGTGTTCGTATCGCCGGTGGACCGGATTCTTCCGGATGTACTCGAGGGTGTCGTTCATCCACCCCATGTTCCACTTGTAGGTGAACCCGAGGCCGCCGGTGTAGGTCGGCTTGCTGACCGACGGCCAGGCGGTCGATTCCTCGGCGATCGTGATCGACCCGGGGTCATCGCCATGGGTCAGGGTGTTGAGCTGTCGCAGGAACTCGATCGCGTCGATGTTCTCCCGACCGCCGTAGCGGTTCGGCACCCACTCCCCTTCCTTGCGCGAGTAATCCAGATAGAGCATGGAGGCGACCGCGTCCACGCGCAGGCCGTCGGCGTGAAACTCGCGCAGCCAGTAGATGGCGTTCGCGAGCAGGAAGTTGCGGACCTCGTTGCGGCCGTAGTTGAAGATCAGCGTGCCCCAGTCGCGGTGCTCCCCCTGGCGCGGATCGGCATGTTCGTAGAGCGCAGTGCCATCGAAGCGCGCGAGGGCGTGCGCATCCTTGGGGAAGTGCCCGGGGACCCAGTCGAGGATCACCCCGATGCCCGCGCCGTGACACGCGTCGACGAACGCGCGGAAGTCGTCCGGTGATCCGAAACGGCTGGTCGGCGCGAAGAACCCGGTCACCTGATAACCCCACGATCCCGAAAACGGGTGCTCCATCACCGGCAGCAGCTCGATGTGGGTGTAGCCCATCTCCTTGACGTAGGGGATGAGGGTGGCGGCGAGCTCTCGATACGAGAGATACCTGGCGCTGTCCTCGGGAATCCGAGCCCACGATCCCAGGTGCACTTCGTAGACGGCCATCGGCCTGGCCAGCCAGCTGCCCGCCTGCTCCCGCGTACGCATCCACTCAGCGTCGTTCCACTCGTATTGAGAGCGGGTCACGATGGCAGCGGTCAGCGGCGGGACTTCGAAGCGGAACCCGAAGGGATCGATCTTGACCAGGATGTAGCCTTCGCGGGTGCGAATCTCGAACTTGTAGTGGTGCCCCTCGCGCGCGGCCGGAATGAAGATCTCCCAGACGCCGCTCGACCCGAGCGAGCGCATCGGGTGACAGCGGCCGTCCCAGTAGTTGAAGTCGCCGACGACGCTGACGCGCTGGGCGTTGGGGGCCCACACCGCGAAATGGACGCCGTCGGAGGAACCGACCCGCATGAGATGCGCGCCGAGCTTCTCGTACAGCTGGGTGTGGTTGCCCTCGCCGAACAGGTACAAGTCGAAGTCGGTGAGGATTCGGCCGAACCGAAAGGGATCGTCGATCTCGACCTCTCGCCCGCGAGGATAGACAGCGCGCAGGCGATACTCCGGGATCTCCCGCAATCCTTCGAGCCGCGCGTCGAAGACGCCGACGGGATGACGCCGCTCCATCGCGACGACGTCGCCGGTCGCCCGCACGACCACGTCCACTCGTTCCGCACCGGGCAGGATCGCGCGCACCAGGACGCCGCTATCGACCAGGTGAGGCCCGAGCACCGAGAACGGGTCGGGGTGCCGCGCGTCCGCCAGCAGGGTGAGGGGATCGACCGGGCGCGCAACGAGAGGGTTCATGACTCGGCAGCCCCTCCGAGGGGCGGATCGCCGGCGACGAGAGCGCGCGGTACGACCCACGCCGATCGTTCCGCCTCGTCCGGTCGATCGCCGGGCCCGCCGAGCGACGTCACGCCAGCCGCGTGATACGCGGGGCACCAGCCCGAGATGCCGGTGAGGGCGCCGAACAGACCGATCAGCCGAAGCGGCCAGCGCAGGGCCGCTGGCGAGGAGCCCGCCGCCGCGACGAGCGCGAGGCCCCCGGTCGTCCGTGCCACGCGTTCGATGTCGCCGATGTTCTGGATGCCGAGGCGCTCGTGCGCCTGGGCACGCGTCAGCATCTCGAGCTCGACCAGGGCGGCGGCGAGCGTCTCGTTGTCCGGTTCCACCAGGGCGTCGCCCCCCAGGCCGAGATCGATCGTCGGCGTGCGGCGCTCGCCATGATTGAGTGCCTTGGCCGCGTCGAGCGCGTCGAGATCCTCGTCGATGTTGACGTAGTGATGCGGAACGTGAAGCCGCCTCAGGAGGCGTTGCGAGCGGCGCGTGTCCTCGCACCAGTCGGCGCCGTAGACAGTAATCATGAATGTGTGATCCGCTGGATGGTCACAGTGCGGTGAGCAGCGAGACACCGGTCAAGGCCAGAGCGCCGAGAAGCAACCAGGGAGCGGCCGCCGCCGCCGGATGCAGAGGGCTGGCGACGGCGGTGGGGTCCGGCGAGGGCCGAGGCGCAGCGGTCCAGGCCGAGACCTGCTGCCAGGCGGTGAACGCGGTCCCCAGCGCGCCGATGCCGAGAATCCAGCCGGTCCCCATGAGGACCCGCGGCGCGGTCGTCCGCATCCCCGGAAGCCAGACGCCAAGCGCGGCGGACATCATCAGAAGCCCGAACGCCATGATTGCAATCATGCGCAACTGCCCGAGCGCCCGCTCCGCGGCCTGGCGCCGCAACTCCGCGCGCAGCGCCGTCTCGGCCCGTTCGCGCTCCGCTTCCATCTGGCTGCGCTCCAGGTCCATGCGCGCGCGGTCGCGATCGAACGCCTCTTTCAGCGCCGCCACCATCACGCCCGCCAGACGCGTCTCGAGCTGGCCGAGCGGACCGCCCGCCGTGCCGACTGGCGCCTGCAGATCGTCCTCAGGGGGGCGCCGGAAGCGTGCGCCCATCTGGATCAGGCCACCCACCGTGTCCAGCACGCGCATCCATTGAGCGACACCCATAATGAGGAGCTTATGAATATCGGCGCCGCGCGCGCAAGCACTGCCGCCTCCTTAACAGACTAGCTTGAACCCGGCCGGCGGACCGCGCTAGGTTAACAGCCTTTGAGGCCCGCGTAAGCGAACCGGCCATTCCTGCGGAGGAGTCCCAGCGCACATGCCCGTGACCGTGACGTGTCCCCAGCTGGTTGATCCGGCATTGCGGACGCGGCTTCACGAAGCCATTCGCGATGTCATCAAGAAGGCGCGGCCATCGTTCGAGTCCTGGCGCTTCTCTCTCTTCCAGTCGCAGTCGGGCCAGGGATGGGATCTGGCGATTTCGGGGCCCCGCTTCCGCAAGGTGTTTACCCTCTACGGTCCGGCGGACGACTTGCCCGGACTCGTCTCCGCCTACGTCGAGGCGATTGTTTCGAACCGGTAGCAGCCGGGGGGTCGGCGGTTCGGGGGTTCGATTAACAGGGAGGCACAATGGCCAGCGACGCGAAAGAACCACGCCGGGGACCGTCCGACGCGACCGACTACTCGTCGACCAAGGCTCCGGACACACCGCAGGCGCCCGAAGAAGTCCATCCCAGTGATCCGCGCCTCCATCCTGGCGGCGCGCACGGGTCGGCCGCCGATCCGGGGATGTCGTCGCTGCATGAAGAGGACTTGCCCAGAGATCCTCACCGGATGCCGTAGCGAGCACCCGGGTTCTTCGGGCTTTTCTGTCAGCAGTATTTTGTTTGTGGGGCCCCACCCGCACAGCTGCCAGCGCCTCGCTTCGCTCGGCGCCGCTGTTTACTAGCCCTTGGCCGCTTGGATCAGCATTCCGCGGTGGCTTCTACAGACGGATTGCTGATCCACGCAGCCCGATGCCGCTAGTCAGCGGCGAGCGCTGGCAGCGCGTGGGGGTGGGGCCCCACGCGAGCGGGCGGGGGTGTGCAAACCAATAATGCTGATCTAGTCCTGCGAATCACCCCACTGCTCCCTATTGACATTCGATAGGAGAAGCCGTCACACTCCTATCGATCATCGATACAAGGAGCCGTCACGTGACCGATCGCCGGGCCACTCTGCTGCAAGGCACTCTCGATCTCCTCATTCTCAAGGCGCTGAGCACCGGCGAGCTGCACGGGCTCGGGGTGTCGCGGCGCGTCGAGCAGCTCACCGGCGGCACGTTCGTCGTCCAGCCCGGGTCGCTGTTTCCGGCCCTGCACCGGCTCGAGGAAGCCGGCTGGCTGGAGGCCGACTGGCAACCCTCGGAGAACAACCGGCGCGCCAAGTATTACCGGCTCACGCGGGCCGGCAAGAAGCAGCTGGGCGAGGAGACCGCCCAGTGGAACCGGATTGCGCTCGCGATCGCACGCGCGCTCGAAGCCTGAGGGACGGCCCGTGCTGTCTCGCCTTCGGAGCCTGTGGCGCAACCTGGTGCATCGCGGCCGGGCGGATCGCGATCTGGACGAAGAAGTCGCCGTCGTCTTCGATCTTGCCGTCGAAGAGAAGATCCGCGGCGGGCTCGACCCGGCAGAGGCCAGACGGCAGGCGCTTCTCCAGCTGGGACGGCCGTCGATTCTGGCGGCGGAGGTCCGAGAACAGCGGGCTGGGGCATCGCTCGACACGCTTTGGCGCGACCTCGCGTTCGGCATCCGGCTGATGCGACGCGCACCGCTCTTCGCGGTGACCGCCATCGTCTCGCTCGCGCTGGGCATCGGCGCGACGTCCACCATCTTCACGCTCGTCAACGCCCTCATCCTCCGCGACCTTCGGGTCGGCCATCCTGAGCAGCTGGTCGAGATTGCGCGAGTCACGCCGTACGGCCGGGGCGGCAGCTTCTCCTATCCGATTTACCGGAACATCCGCGACGGGAATCAGGCCTTTGCCGGGACGCTTGCGATCTCGAGGAGCCTGGTTCAGGCGGCCGTCGACGCGACACCCGCGCCCATCGGCCGCTTCGTGTCCGAGAACTTCTTCGAGCTGCTGGAAGTGCCGCCGCATCTCGGGCGCGTCCTTGGCCCGGAGGATGGCCGCCCGGGAACGGCAGTGGTCGTCCTGAGCCATGCGTTCTGGCAGCGCCAGTTCGGAGGAGCGCCTACGGTCGTCGGCTCGTCGCTGCTCGTCGAACCCGTCCCGCTCACAATCGTCGGCGTGTTGCCGCCATCGTTCGACGACCCCGTCGTCGGCCGGCCCGCTGACTTCTACATTCCAATGGCCAGCGAGCCGTTGATTCGGCGGCAAAGCTGGCTCGAGCGGCCGGATTTCAACTGGCTCGCGATGATCGGGCGCCTGAAGCCCGATGTCTCGATTGCCGCGGCGCAAGCCAACCTCGATCCGGTGTTTGCACGAACCATCGGCGAAATTGCCCAGACCGTCAGGGATCCGGAGTCGCGCCAGCGCTACCTGTCGCACCGGGTCGCGCTCGAATCGGCCCGCGGTGGCCTCTCCGACTTGCGGCGGCAGTTCTCCCGCCCCATCGTGTTGCTGATGATCGCGGTCACGCTCGTGCTGCTGATTGCGTGCACCAATGTCGTGAACCTGCTGCTCGCGCGCGGCGTCGCCCGTCGTCGCGAGATGGCGCTGCGGCTGGCCATCGGCGCCAGTCGCGGGCGCCTGATCCGGCAGATGCTGACCGAGTCGGCGCTCCTCGGGCTGATCGGCGGCGCGGCGGGCTTCTTGCTGTCGCGAATTGGCGCGCCCATGCTGGTTGCGCTGGTGTCGGATGGCCCAACGCCGGTCGACTTGAACATCGAGCCCGACGTCCGCATCGTGGCCTTCGCCATTGCGGTCGCCCTCGGGTCGTCCCTCATCGTCGGCCTCCTGCCGGCGCTGCGCACGGCGCGAGTCGAAATCGCATCGGACATGGATGCCAGCCCGCGGACGCTCTCCGCGTCGCGAGGGTCGACACGATGGAGCCAGGCGCTCATCGCGATCCAGGTCGCACTGTCGCTGTTGCTCCTCATCGGAGCGGCGCTGATTCTTGCCAGCCTGCGCAACATCCGCACCTTCGACGCCGGGTTCAGCCGGGATCAGGTACTGCTGCAGTCGATCAGCCCGGAAAAAGCGGGCTTCACGGGCGACCGGGGCACCCGGTATTGGCGCGAAGTGCTCGAGCGGGTGCGTGCGGTGCCTGGGGTCCGTGCGGCGGGGCTCGCCATGATCACCCCGATTTCCGGCGGGGGTGTCGACCTCACGATGACCGTTGAAAACCGTGCCGGAGCAACGCCGGCCACGGTTTATGTGAACCGCATCTCCGACGGCTTCCTGAGCGCGATGGGGACGCCGTTGCGGCGAGGCCGCGATTTCACGCCGCAGGACGGCGGGGGATCAGCCGTCGCGATCGTGAACGACGCGCTCGTGCAGCGGTTCTTCAGGAACGAGGACCCGATCGGCCGCCGTGTCACGCTCGGAAATCAACCAGGCCTCGAGATCGTTGGTGTCGTGGGGAACGCGAAGTATCTCAGCTTGCGCGAACAGGACGTGCCAACGATTTACAGCTTCGTGCTGAATGGCTCCGACAACGTCGGGCTGCAGCTCACAATCGGGACGGCGGGCGATCCGCGCCTGCTTGCGCCGGTGATCCGCCGCGAAGTGCAATCAATCGCCGCGACCGTGCGGGTGCCGCAGCCGCGCACGCTGGCCGGCCAGATCGATCAATCCCTGGTCACCGAACGGCTGGTCGGCCGCCTGCTGGGCGCCTTCGCCGCCCTGGCCCTCCTGCTGGCCGCGGTCGGCCTGTACGGCGTGCTCGGTTACTCCGTCGCCCGGCGCACCGGCGAGATCGGACTCCGTCTCGCGCTCGGCGCCGAACGAACGGCGGTCCTGCAGGGCGTGCTGCGTGAGTCGGCGGTCCTCGCCGCTATCGGCTCCGCCCTTGGCGTGCCGGCATCGCTGCTACTCTCGCGCGCGCTGGAGAGCCTGCTCTTCGACGTCAAGCCTTCAGACCCGATCATTCTGACCGGCTGCGTCGTCTGCCTGTTCGCCATTGCTTTGGTCGCGGCGGCTGTCCCCGCGTGGCGCGCATCGCGGGTGGATCCAATGGTTGCGATGCGGGGGGCGCAGTGAAAAAACTCGTCGCTTTCCTCCGCAACCTCTTCCACCGCAACCGCGTGAATCGCGACCTCAACGAAGAGGTCGGCACCGCCTTCGACCTGCTCGTCAAAGAAAAGGAGCGCAGCGGCCTCGATCCCGAGAGCGCGCGCCGTGCTGCGAGGATCGAGTTCGGCCGGGTCGAGCCGGTCGTGGAAGCAATCCACGACGCGAAAGCCGGCGCGTTCATCGGCGCATGGACCCTCGACTTCCGCCATGCCTTCAGGTTGCTGCGTCGCAGCCCGATGTTCACGGCGTTCGCGGTGGCCTCGCTGGCGCTGGGGATCGGCGCTGCCGGAGCGATTTTCCAGCTCTACGATGCGATCGTGCTGAGGAAGCTGCCGGTCCCGGAATCCGACCAGATGGTCTTGGCATCGTTCGGAGGCCCCAACGGCCGCTTCAACCATTCGATGCCGTATCCGCACTTCGAGGAGATTCGGCGCCGCACGACGACTTTGTCCGGCATCTTCGCCACCAACCCGTTCGATCGGGTGAACGTGACCTATCGCGGCGAGCCTGATCTTGCGCAGGGCATCTACGTCAGCGGCGATTACTACACGACGCTCCGTCTGACCGCGGCGGCAGGCCGACTGATCGCAGCCTCGGACGATCGTCCGGGCGCAGAAGCCGCCGTGCTCTCGCACCGCTACTGGCAGCGGCGGTTCGGCGGCCGGAGCGACGTGATCGGCCAGCCGGTTCAACTGAACGGGCGCCCGTTCACGATTGTCGGCGTCGAGCCAGCGCCGTTCGCCGGGACCGAGGTCGGACGTCCCTACGACGTCAGCGTGCCGATGCGCGCCCGCGACCGTCTCGATGAAGGCGGACCGCTGTGGAACGCGGCGTTCGCGACCTGGATCTACATGATGGGACGCATGAAGCCCGGCGTCAGCATCACCGAAGCCGAGAGCGAGCTCAAGACGATCTTCGCGCAGGTCAGCACGACGGCGGCCAGTCCCGCGCAGATGGCCATGGCGCGTGAGAACCAGCTGCGGCTCGAAAACGGGGCACGTGGCATGAACAGCGACCTGCGCGACGGATACGAACGCTGGTTGCGGATGGTGATGCTCATGCTCGGCGCGGTCCTGCTCCTCGCCAGCCTCAACGTCGCAACGCTCCTGCTGTCTCGATCCGATGCCCGGCAGCGCGAGATCGCCACACGCGTCGCCCTCGGTGCCGGGCGCTGGCGCATCGTTCGACAACTGCTGACCGAAACCATCGTGCTCGCCGCGGCGGCCGGAGTGCTCGGCCTGACGATGGCTGGATGGGGTGCGCGGACGCTGCTCGCAGTGGCGACGCCGACACTCGACCGACCGCCGCTCGAACTGACCTCCGACCTCAGGCTCGCCGCCTTCACCCTGACCGTTTCGTTCATCGTGTGTTTGCTCGCCGGATTGATTCCGTCGCTTCGCGCGACCTCGGCAGTGCGTCTCGCTGGCAGCCGGCAGCTGGGAGGTGGACGCCGGAGACGGGTCCTCGACCGGACACTGGTTGCTGCGCAGGTCGCCCTGTCGCTGATGCTGCTGGTCGCCACAGGATTGTTTGCGCGAACGCTGTCGAACTTGTGGAAGGTCGATCCCGGCTACACGCGCGACAACGTGCTCATGTTCTCCGTTGACGCCCGCCTGGCGGGCAAGACCGGACCCGCCGTGTCGGCGACCTATCGCGCCGTCCTCGACTCGCTGCAGTCGATCCCTGGCACCAGCGGCGCGACGGTGTCCGTGGTGCGCCCGGTGAGCGACAACCGCTACTACGTGAGCTCCTTCACAGCAATCGGCGACAAGGTGCTGCCACCCGATCAACGGGTGCGGGTCGCGTTCAACAACGTCGGACCCGGCTACTTCGCCACCTTCGGGATCAAGCTGATCGCCGGGAGAGACTTCAACGACAGCGATCGGCCCGAGTCGCCGAGAGTCGCGATCATCGCCGAGCGCATGGCTCGACACTTCGAGGGATCGCCGATCGGCCAGCGTCTCGGCCGCGGGCCGAACGCCCTCGAGGTCGTCGGGGTCGTCAGCGACGTTCGATATGCGCACGTTCGCGACCTGCCGCGCGAGGTCGTGTACTTCCCGCTCTTCCAGCAGCCGGGCAAAGACATGGACGTTCCGACCTTCGAAATGCGGTACGCCGGTCAAATCGTCGAGGTCATGGCGCGTATCCGCGAAGCGGTCGCCCGGGTCGACCCGGCACTGACGCTCTTCCGCGTACGCACGCTCGAGCGGCAGACCGAAGATTCCTTCGCACGTGAGCGGCTGCTCGCGCTGCTGTCGTCCTACTTCGGCGGATTCGCGGTGCTGCTCGCCGGCATCGGTCTGTATGGCCTCATGAGTTATTCGATTACGCTCCGGACTCCTGAAATCGGCCTCCGCATGGCGCTCGGCGCAAGGCCGGCATCAGTCGCCTGGCTCACGGTGCGCGAAGGCACGTGGACCGTGCTCGCCGGCGCGTTCGCCGGCACGGCTGCGGCCTACGCCGCCGTCCGAATCCTCGAAAGCCAGCTGTTTGGCGTCCAGCCGCACGATCCCGCTGTCTTCGCCGGCGCGACTCTGCTGCTCGTCGTCATGGCAGTTGCCGCGGCGTTCTTCCCTGCGCGCCGCGCTTCGCGGATTGATCCGATGGTGGCGTTGAGACACGAGTGACGGTCGCGGTTCGCGGGGTCGCGGGCTCGCGGGTTCGGAGCCAGCCGATACGCGCTGCTTGCCCCTTATTCGAACCCGCGAGCCCGCGAACCGCGAACCCGCGACTCTCTATCGACCCTTCTGCGGCAGCGGCACATGCACCGGATACGCCTTCTCCCCTGCCAGTATCTTCGGCCGCAGGCGGTTCTCGGGGATCGGGATTGGGCAGGTCGTATAAGGGTTGAACGCGCAGGGCGGATTGTAGGCCTCGTTGAAGTCCAGCACCGTCATCCCGTCGTCCAGGAGATCGGCGTAGAGGAAGCGGGCGGCCTCGTAGGTTTCCTGGCCGCTCGAGCCGTCGCGGAACACGATGTAGAAGCGCTTCGGGCGGGTCGTGAAGGGACGCAGCCGGAGGGTCTCTCCCATCAGCGTGAACTCGATCACTCCCTCGCTCTTGTAACTGTCGACGTCGCCGTAGGTGTTCGTGACCGGAATGGATTTCGGCTCGGCATCCTTGATGAAGCGGCCGACCACGCGGTAGCGGGGATCGATGTGAAACCACTGGAACCCGACAAAACCCTTCGCCAGCGGACCATTCGGATCGCGCACGCGGAGGGACGGCTTCCCGCCGCTCCTGTGAATGACGAACCGGACACTCCCGAGCTGTAATTCGTCCTCCGCCGACGAGCTGTCGTCCTTCAGAATGACGGGAGCAGTCACCCGTTCATCTTCGAGCCGGACATCAACGCCGGACGCGGGCTCGTATCGAACTTCCCCGCCCGTGAGCACGAACTTCCCGATTGAAGCTGGCATCGTCGAGCCGGCGAGCCGGATGTCGTTGGTCGCGGCGCTGCCCGCCGTGTTGACGCCTTCCTTCAGCGGAAACAGTCCTGCGATGGTGACGAAGTCCTGCCGATAGTCCGCCTCGTGCTTGGCGCGCCACTGCTCGACCTGGGCGGCGTGATCGGGAGGAGTGGGATGCGAGGCCTCCGGTGCGGGCCCTTTGCGGCACGCCGGCAAGACCATGATGAGTGCGACGACGAAACCGAGCCGCTTCATACCCTCGATCCTATGCAGGAATCGGGACATTCGTGGGCATCGAGCCCGAAAAGATCCAACACGGAGGCACGGAGCCAAGAGGTCCCGCGATGGTCCGGCTGGTTCCCTCCGTGCGTCCCCGTGTCCTCCGTGCTTCCGTGTTGTTCTTCGTGTTTTAGTGTTACCGACCCGGCAACGCGAACGCGACGATCGTCGAGCCCACAGGTGACTGCAACAACCCGTCACCGCCAGCAGCGACAACCACATACTGACGACCATTCCGGCCCACGAACGTCATCGGCGTGGCGTGAGCGCTGGCGGGGAGCATGGTCTCCCAGAGCAACTTGCCCGTGTCCGCATCGAAAGCGCGGAACCGACGGTCGATCGTCGCGCCAATGAAGATCACACCGCTGGCGGTGGCGATCGTACCGCCGATGTTGGGCGTCCCGGTGGCGTCGAACCCGCGCTCCTTCAGCGACTCGAAGACTCCGATCGGCACGCGCCAGACAACGCGCGCCTCGTTGACGTCGAGGGCCACGAGCTCGCCGAAGGGCGGGGCCGAGCAGGGCACCTTGGTCTCGGGATTCCAGAAGCGCGCGTACCCGGTCTTCCACGGAGACGTCCGCCGATAAGGACCGCGGCCGTCTGCCGGATCACGCGGCTCCATTCGCGCGACTTGTCCCAGATTCATGATGTTGGTGAATACCAGCTTGCGGCCGGGGTCATACGAGAGACCGCTCCAGTTCCCGCCGCCGAGCGTGCTCGGAAACATCACCATCGTGCCGTCGAGTGGGGACGGAGTGAACATCGGGGCGGCGAACATGCGATTCTTCTCCCAGATGTCGCGACAGTAGGCCGCATGTTCTGCGGTCAACGAGTACATGTCCTTCGCGGGATCGAACGTCGTTCTCGCAAGCGGCGCCGGTTTGACGGGAAACGGCTGCGTCGGCCAGGCCGCCTCCCCCGGCACGCTGCTCGAGGGTACCGGCCGCTCCTCCATGCCGAACAGCGGTTCGCCGGTTGCCCGATTGAAGATGAACAGCAGGCTCATCTTCGTCATCTGCGCGACCGCGGGGATCGTCCGGCCGCCGCGCGTGACCTCGATCAACGCCGGCGGCGCAGGCAGGTCCCAGTCCCAGAGATCGTGATGCACGAGCTGCTGGTGCCACCGCAGGCGTCCGGTGGCTGCGTCGAGTGCGAGGACCGAGTTCGCGTAAAGGTTCTTGCCGCGGCGATCCGCGCCGTAGAAATCGGATGTTGCCGAACCGGTCGCGGCGAACACCAGGCCACGATCCGGATCGAGTGACATGCAGGTCCAGGCATTCGCGCCGGACCTGTTCTTCCAGCTCTCACCCTCCCAGGTGTCGACACCGGCCTCACCGGCACGCGGCACCGTATGGAAGGACCAGAGGAGCTTTCCGTCCTGCGCATCCCAGCCGCGGATATCGCCGTAGAGACCGGTGCTCGGCTCTCCCTCTGAGTTGGTGCCGCCGGTAATCAGGATGTTGCGGTAAACAATCGGGGGCGAATCGAGCATGAAAGGGCCCTCGGCGCCGCCGATACTCGCTTTCAGATCGACCGATCCCGCGGTGCCGAACCCGGAAATCGGCTCGCCGGTCCGCGCATCGAGCGCCGCCAGCCGGCCGTCATCGACGCCCACATACACCCGCGGCGTCACGCGGCCTGTGCCGGGCCAGTAGGCGACACCGCGTCGTCCGGCGCGTTTCTGTGCATCGAACCGCCAGACCTGCTTGCCCGTCTCCGGTTCGAGGGCGAACACGCTGCGGCCGCCCGTGAGATACATCAGGCCGCCGGCGAGTGTCGGTGTGCCCTGCAGATTCGTGGCGCCGGTCTCGAACGACCAGGCCTGCTGCAACGTCGATACGTTCTCGCGCGTGATTTGTGTGAGCGTCGAGAACCGGCGAGCGCCAGGGTCGCCGCCCGGCGTCGTCCATTCGGACTCACGCTGTGGGGGAGCTGCCAGCAGCAGGATGATCAGAGCGAGAGCAGTTCGGGGCATGATGTCTCCGGGGTCCGAGATCATGTCCGCAGATATTGACATACGTCTCCTGACTGAGAACGACGTCGAAGGCGCCCTCGCGCTCAGTGCGTCCTGCGGCTGGAACCAGCGGGCCGCCGAGTGGCACATGATGCTGCAGATCGCGCCGTCGGGCACGTTTACGGCCGCCACACCCGACGGCATCGTCGGAACGGCGATCGGGATCGACTACGGCAACTTCGGCTGGATCGCGATGATGCTGGTGAACCCGGCCTATCGGAGCCGCGGTCTCGGGGCACGCCTGCTCGAGGCCGCGATGGGCGCTATCCCGCGCGACATGCCCATCCGGCTCGACGCGACCCCGCTCGGACGGCCGCTCTACGAACGCTACGGCTTCGTTCTCGAGTCGTCTTTGACTCGCCACGTCCGGCCGGCCGGGGAGAGTCAGCGTCCGGTCCGGAGTGGTACGGTGCGTCCGCTCGTCGAGTCAGACCTGCCCGCTATCATGCAAACGGACGAGCGAATCTCGGGCGCGCACCGCCACGGCGCGCTGCGGTGGGCGTTCGGCGATGCTCCGCGTTATGCGTGGATCGGGATGAACAACTTGGAAGGCACCAGCGGAGGGCTGGCAGGCTACTGCCTCGGACGCGGCGGGCGACTGTTCGATCACCTCGGCCCGATTGTGGCGGACACACCCGTTTCTGCGGCCGGGCTCGCCGCAGCCGCGATCGGAGAGAGCCGCGAGTGTTCAGTGGTAATAGACGCGCACGACATGCACGACGAGTTCGTCACCTGGCTGCGCGGCGCGCGGTTCGAGCCGCAGCGTCCGCTGTACCGGATGTGCCGACCCGGCGCTGCGCCGCCGCAGGCCCGTCATGCCGACACACTGATCGAGTTCGCGATCATGGGTCCGGAGTTTTCGTGAAGATGATCCTTCCGGCTAAAGAGCCTGTGACAAATTCTGTTGGTGTGGCTTCCGGCTTCAGCCGGAAGGATGCGTGCGGCGCTCGAATGCGGTGCACATTCAGCGGTGGCCACATCCTTCCGCCTAAAGGCGGAAGCCACACCTACCCTACAAAGAGCACTGCGCTGTTCGGACTCATTGTCCTGATTGCGCTCGCCAATGTCACTGCGGGCCAGGCCCCCAAGTCACTGGTGCTCGATCACGTCCGCCTCATCGACGGCACCGGCACTGCGCCGATTGACGATGGCCGGATAGTGATCAGCGGAGATCGGGTGACTGCCGCCGGACCGGCCGCGACAACGCCGGCGCCTTCCGGCAGTGAGCGGGTCGATCTGACGGGCAAGACGGTTATTCCCGGCCTGATCGATTTGCACTTCCACATCGAGAACGATCCCCGCATGGCGCTGCGGCAGCTCGCCAACGGCATCACGTCGTTCCGCGATCCGGGCCAGTGGAACGAGAAGTTCGTAGAGCTCCGCCGGATGGTTGCCGCGGACGGTTTGGCGGGTCCGCGGATCTTCACGACCGGGCCGCACATCGACGGTGAGAATCCGGCCTACCCGGCCGACTCTGTGGTCGCGCGCGATCCCGAGGAGGCGCGCCGGCATGCCGAGACGTCGGTGGCGCAGGGAGCGACGGCCCTGAAGATCTATTTCCGCCTGCCGCTGGCGAGCGCCAAGGTGGTGGTCGACGTCTGCAACGCGCACCGGATCCCGTGCACCGCGCACCTCGAGATCCTGGACGCCCGCGAGCTCATTGGCGCGGGTCTGCACGGGATCGAGCACATCACCTCGTTCGGGATCAGCCTTGTGCCCCGGGTGCAGGCAGAAGCCTACAAGCAGGCGGTGCTGCGCAACAACGACGCGCGCCGGGACGGCCGCTATCGGCTCTTTGCAGACGCCAGACTCGATTCACCGGAGGCCATGGCGCTGTACGCCGTCCTGCGGCAGCGCCGTCCCTGGGTTGATGCCACCCTGGCCGTGTTCGAACGGCGCGCAGACAAGCCGGCGGAAGGCGCGACCGCGGAGATGGCGCAAGTGATGGCGGCCGGCTTCGGCAGGATGAAGGAGCTGACCCACCGCATTTCCCGCGAAGGCGCGCGGGTCGTCATGGGCGGGCACACCGAGGTTCCGTTCGCGGGACGCGGCGAAGCACCATGGCGCGAGCTCGAACTGCTCGTCGACAGCGGCTTCAGCCCGCTCGAAGCGATCACCGCGGGGACGAGCACGGCTGCCGGCTTCCTTTATCGCGACAACGACCTCGGCTCGTTGCGCGCGGGTTTTCACGCCGATCTCGTCGTCCTCCGCGACAATCCCGTCACGTCAATCTCAGCCGTTCGCACCGTTGAACGCGTGATGGTCGACGGCAGGTGGGTGGATCGAAGCAAGTACTTGGGATACTGAATCCGCAGTCCGCAGTCCGCAGGCCGCAGTCCGCAGTCCGCGGTCCGCAGCCCGCAGTCCGGCTCATCCGCTCGTCCGGCTCTCGAAACGGCGGGCGCGGAACGAAGCCAATCCGGATCGCGGACCGCGGACTACGAACTATCATCTCGATCCATGCCACTGCCCGATCGGATCACGTCCGAGGCCGAGCTCGAAGATGTGCTCGCGCAGCCATCGGAAGAAGACATCACCACCGTCGCACGGCTCGAGCCGGACATCCTGATTCTCGGCGCCAGCGGCAAAATGGGACCGTCACTTACGCGCCGCGTCCACCGCGCCGCCGAGCGCGCCGGCAACAAGAGTCGCGTTCTGGCGGTCTCCCGATTCTCGTCACGAGAGGCACGCACCCAGCTCGAGGCCGACGGCATACCGACCCTCGCCTGCGATTTCCTCAGCGGCCCTGCGATCGCTGGCCTGCCGCGGTTCCCGAACGTGCTGTATCTGGCAGGCCGGAAGTTCGGGACCACGGACCGGACCGACATCACCTGGGTCACGAACACCGTTGTGCCCGCGCGCGTCGCCGAGCACTTCGTGGACTCGCGGATGGTCGTGTTCTCGACAGGAAATGTCTATCCGCTGGTGCCCGCGAGCGGGCCGGCACCTACCGAGACCGATCTCCCGGCGCCAGTCGGCGAGTACGCGCAATCCTGCCTTGGCCGCGAGAGGGTCGTCGAGTACGTGTCGCGCGAGGACGGGCTGAAGGCGCTGATGTTCCGCCTGAACTACGCGGTCGATTTGCGGTACGGCACGCTCGTCGACGTCGCGCGCAAGGTGTTCACTGGAGAACCGATCGATCTCACCGTCGGCTATTTCAACGCCATCTGGCAGGGCGATGCGAACAGCTATGCCTTGCGCAGCCTCGAGTTGTGTGCGTCGCCCCCGGCGGTGCTCAACGTTACCGGCCCCGAACTCATCTCGACCCGCGAGTGCGCCGAGTGGTTCGGCAGGTTCTTTGGAAAACCGCCACGGTTCGTCAACGAGGAAGGCACCCTCGCGCTGCTCAGCGACTCGAGCCTCTGCCGGAGGCTGCTCGGAGAGCCGCAGGTGCCGTTGCCGGCGCTGCGGCAATGGGTCGCCCAATGGGTCCGCGAGGGCGGCAGCTCGTTGAACAAGCCAACCCACTTCGAGGTCACCGATGGCCGATTCTGACGCCGGCGGCCTCATCGAGCTGAGGCGCGCGTTCCTGCGCGGCATGGTAATCCCGGCACACCCGCTGGCATTGACCGCCGAACGGCAGCTCGACGAGAGACGCCAGGTCGCGCTGACGCGCTACTACTGCGACGCGGGTGCCGGCGGACTCGCGGTCGCCGTCCACACCACACAGTTCGAAATACGACGGCCCGAGGTCGGCCTGCTCCGGCCCGTCCTCGAGCTGGCGTCCCAGGCGGTGCAGAACTGGTGTCGCGCGCGGCAGCCACGCCCGGTGCTGGTCGCCGGGGTCGTGGGGGCGACGAAACAGGCACTGAATGAAGCGGAGCTCGCCGCGTCAATCGGCTACGACGCCGCGCTGCTCAGCCTGGCGGCGATGCGCGATGCCGACAACGCCGCACTCATCGATCATTGCCGTCGTGTCGCCGACATCATCCCGATCGTCGGCTTCTATCTCCAGCCGGCGGTCGGCGGCCGGCCGCTCGATCGACACTTCTGGCGCAGCTTCCTCGACATCGACCGCGTGGTGGCGATCAAGGTCGCGCCATTCGATCGCTACCGAACGCTGGACGTCACCGGGGCGCTGGCCGAAAGCGGCCGCCACGACGTCGCACTCTACACGGGAAACGACGACGCCATCGTCCCCGATCTGTTGACGCCGTTTCCCTCCGTGGACGGCGAGCCGCGCGTCCAGTTCCAGGGCGGCCTGCTCGGGCAGTGGGCCGTTGGCACGCGTCGCGCCGTCGGCCTCCTCCATCGCTGCCATGCCGTGGTTCGTCACGAGCTCGCTGCCGGCGAGGAGGGAGCCGAAACACTGCGCCTGCTCGCGCTCGGCGCGGAGTTGACGGATCTGAATGCCGCCCTCTTCGATCCCGCGAACGGCTTCGCCGGGTGCATCGCGGGCATTCACGAAGTCCTGCGTCGCCAGGGGCTTCTCGCCGGCCGGTGGTGCCTCAATCCAGAGGAAGACCTCAGCCCCGGCCAGATCGAAGCGATCGACCGGGTGCTCGCGCGCTACCCGCATCTGATGGACGACGAATTCATCGCGGAGAGACTGGACGATTGGATGCGATAGCGTTCACGGACGGCCGGGGGCATGACGTCAACGGTCTGGCAGTGGGGTGAGCAGAGCGACTGGATCGGCATTTTTTTGTTTGTTTCGCGGGGCACACCCCCGCGAAACCGGGTGGGGCCCCACCCCCACCCGCTGCCAGCGCCTCGCTTTGCTCGGCGCCGCGGGCTAGCAGCACATAGCCGCTTGGAAAAGCATTCTGTGGTGGCTTGTTCGGACGCATTGCCAATCCAAGCAGCCAGATGCTGCTAGACAGCGGCGCGAGCGCAGCGAGCGCTGGCAGGCCGCGGGGGTGGGGTCCCCGCGGCGCGCGCCGGGGGTGGGGCCCCGGCGCGCAAACTAATAAATGCTGATCGAGTCCCCCTAATCACCCCACTGTTCGACCGTTTACCCAGCCCCCCTGACAGATCAACAATGTGCCCCATTCACTTGAAAGAGCGAAGCATGACTATCGTACGCGGACGACTTGTGATTGGTGCGCTGGTGATGGTCGGGCTTGTCGCGTTGACGCAGCCGGCCTGCCGTGGCTCGGCGCAGCAAGGCGGCGCCGCCGACGACATCCTCAATCATTTCAAGTACGGATCGGTGGGCACCGAAGAGAGGGTCGGAATCCCGTACTGGATCTGGCGCGTGCTGCCAATCGTGTTTGCCGACAGGCTGCCGAATCGTCCGGGTCAGGGATACGAGCGGATTGGCTTCATCCCCGACGGCGGTCCGAATGGGCGCCCGATCGGGACGACAGAGAAGGTAAACCGGGTTTCCCTGGTCGGCCTGAACTGCGCCACCTGTCACTCCGGCACCGTGCGCGCTGAACGGAACGCACCGCGGCAGATTGTCCTGGGGATGCCCGGGAACCAGATGGACCTGCAGGCCTACGCGCGATTCCTGACGGCGTGCGCCAACGATCCACGCTTCACCGCGCCGGTCCTGATCAACGCCATCAAGCGGGAGAACCCGAACTTCGGGTTCTTCGAGGGCTTCATCTACCGGTTCTTCGCGGTCCGCCAGACGCGCGACGGCATCCTCGAGCGGGCGAAGGAGAACTCCTGGTTCGACGTCCGGCCGCCGCAAGGACCGGGACGCGTCGACACGTTCAATCCGTACAAGGTGCTGCTGCGGCTGCCGATCGACAAGGATCAGACTGTCGGCACCGTCGATCTGCCGTCGCTCTGGAACCAGCGGATCCGGCAGGGCCTGTGGTTGCACTGGGACGGCAACAACAACTCCGTGGAGGAACGGAACAAGAGCGCGGCGATCGGCGCCGGCGCGACGCCGGACTCGCTCGACCTCGCGGCGATGAAACGGGTCGAGGACTGGATCCTGGATCTGAAGGCGCCCGCGTATCCGGCCGAACGCATCAACGCCGCCCTTGCTCAGACGGGCGCGCCGATTTACGAGCGGGAATGCGCGCGCTGCCACGAGCCCGGCGCGCCGCTGACCGGCCAGGTCACGAACATTTCGGACGTCGGGACCGACCGGGAGCGACTCGATTCGTTCACACCAGACCTCGCCAAGGGGATGAACACGATCGGGGAAGGCAAGCCGTGGAAGTTCTCTCACTTCCGCAAGACCGGCGGCTACGCGAACATGCCGCTCGACGGCCTCTGGCTGCGCGCGCCGTACCTTCACAACGGTTCAGTGCCGACGCTGCGTGCCCTGCTCAACCCGGCCGAGCGCCCGGCGGAGTTCTATCGCGCATACGACGTCTACGACTGGACCAATGTGGGCTTCGTGTCGAGCGGCACGGACGCCGAACGCGAGGGAGTCCGTTACAACACCCGCGATCGCGGTAACAACAACACCGGCCACCTCTATGGCGCATCGCTCGATCCGGCGTCCAAGACGGCGCTGCTCGAGTATCTGAAAACTAAATAGAGGGGCCCCGTATTGTTCTTCCGCCGCTTACTCGCTGCGCAGCATCGTCAACGGATCGAGCCGCGAGGCGCGTCGGGCAGGCACGTAGATCGCCGCGGCTGCGGTTGCGGACAGCAATATCGCAATGGCGGTGAACACCAGCGGGTCGGTCGGGCTGACGCCGAACAGCAGCGAGCGCAACACTCTGGTGATTGCTGCCGAGGCGGCCAGCCCCCCGGCCATCCCGATCGCAACCATCGTCAGACCCTGGCGCATCACCACGGCGATCACGTCGCGCCGCGCGGCGCCGAGCGCGAGACGGATACCGATTTCGCGTGCACGCTGCGCCACGTGGTAGGACATCACCCCGTAGATGCCGACCGCCGCGATCAGGATCGCCATTGCTGCGAACAACCCCAACACGTTCATCTGCATCCGTCGTTGCGCGAGCGACGTATCGACGCGTGCCGTCATCGTCTGGATCGACGCTACCGGTTGATCCGGATCGACCCGGGCCACCTGCTGACGAATCGCGGCGGCCAGGCTGAGCGGATCCCGGTCGGTCCGCACGACGAAGAACATGTTGGTCGTGCCCTCCGAGCCCTGCGCGTGTGGCACGTAAACCAGGGGCACCGCCGAGAGATCGAGCCCGCCATACCGGACGTCGTCAGCCACGCCAATCACGGTGAAGCGATCCGGTTCGTAGCCAGGCGGAATCGTCCCCGCTCGCACGGCCTCGTCGACAATCGATTTCGGGACAAGGGAGACCGGCGGATTCACGGAAATGACCTTTCCGAGCGGACTGATGCCGCTCCAGTGCCGCCGCGCGAGTTCCTGGTTCACGATTGCGACCTTCGGGGCGCTGAGGATATCCGCATCGGTGAACGGCCGCCCGCTGAGGATCCGGATCCCGAGCGCCTTGAAGTAGTCGCCGACGACGACGCGGTACTGAATCGACGGGAGCCCACGGACATCGGGCGGCAGCGGGCGATCGTACAGGGTGACGGATTTTCCCCAGATTTCGCCCATCAGCGGCAGGCCGTTGATCGCGCCCACGGCTCGAGCACCTGGCACGGCCCGAATGCGATCCACGACATCGGTAAAGAACGCGGTGGCGCGAGTGTAGGCCAGTGGGGACGAGCGTCGATCCAGTTCGCGATTGACGTACTTCTGCGCGGGTATGTTGAGCTGGAGCGTCAGCACACCCTCGGCCTCGAAACCCGCGGGGACGTGAACCAGCTCGTACATGCTCCGGATCATCAAGCCCGCTCCAGTGAGCAGGACGATCGTGAGAGCGACTTCCGCGGCGACCAGGATGCTCCGGAAGCGGCCGCGGCCCAGGCTGTCCGATGATGAGCGGCTCGACGACTTGAGATCCGCGCCGACACGCTCTCCCAGGCTGTACGCGGCAGGCGCGAGGCCGAGGAGCAAGCCTGTCGCCACTGCGATCGCGAGAGAAAACATGAGGACGGTGAGGTCCACCTGAATCGCGCCGGCTCTCGGCAGCACCCGCTGGCTGACGAGGTTCAATGCGTCGACCGACCAGTACGCGATCGCAAGCCCCGTCCCTGCGCCGATCAGCGAAAAGAGCAGGCTCTCGACGAGGAACTGACTCACCAGACGGCGGCGGGAAGCGCCCAGGGCCAGCCGGACCCCGATCTCGCGCTGCCGCGCTGCGGCGCGGGAGAGCAGCAGGTTCGCGAGGTTCGCACACGTGATGAGCAGGACGAATCCGACGGCTGCGAGCAGCACGATCAGCGCGCGGCGCACGTCACGTCCGACGACCACGTTCCGCAGCGGGATGACGTCCATCACCATCCCCTGGTTGACGCCCTGCTCGGTCACGATCGACTTGAGGATGCCGTTCAGGTCCGCGGTCGCCTGCTGACGGGTCACGTCCGGCTGGAGGCGACCGATCATCCGCAGGAAATAGTTGTTGTGAGTGTTCATGTTGTCGCCGGCCTCGAAGGCCATCGGCACGAAGATCTGCGCCTCGGCGCCGAGGAACGAGAACGCTCGCGGCAGCACGCCGACGATCACGAACGATTCCCCGTCCAGCACGATCGCGCGGCCGACGACTGACGGATCAGCCCCGAAACGCCGCTCCCACAATCCCGTCGTCAGCACGGCCACGCGATGCGATCCCCACTGTTCGTCCTGGCGGACAAAGCGGCGGCCGAGCGTCATCTGCGTTCCCAGCGCATCGAACAGGCCCGGCGACACCACGAGCGCCAGCACGCGTTCCGGCTCGCGGCCGCCGGTAATGTTCGTGGCGCGCGTGTAGAACGCCTCGACGTGGTCGAACGACCGGTTCCGTTCGCGGTACCTGTAGAAATCCGGTGCCGCGGTGCGAGTCGAGTCCCACCTGGCCGCTTCCATCGTCTCGACCGCAACGAGCCGATCCGCGTTCGCGTAGGGCAGCGGACGCAGGAGCAGCGAATTGACGACGCTGAACATCACGCTGTTGGCGCCGATGCCGAGGCCCAGCGTCAGGACGACGATCGTCGCGAATCCGGGGTTGCGGCGCATCAGCCGCAAGGCGTACTGAACGTCCCTGATAACGGTCTCGATTACCGGCACGCTGCTCTGATCGGCGTATGCCTCGGTCGTCTGCGTCATGCCACCGAGGGCCACCAGCGCCTGCCGCCTCGCCTCGTCGGGTGTCATGCCGCGGCGCAGGTTGTCGTCGATGTGCAGCTGGAGATGGGCGGTCAGCTCGTCATCGAGCTCGCGAGCACTGCGTGGGCGCCGAACGAGACCGGCGAGCCGACGCAGCCACCGGCGCAGGGGCCGCATTACCGCTCACCGGGGGCGAGGAATCGCCCGAGAATCGCGGACGTGCGCTGCCACTCGCGTGTCTCGCGCTCGACCCGCTTGCGGCCGGACCTGGTAAGCCGGTAGTACTTGGCCTTGCGGTTGTTGTCGGAGACGCCCCACTCGGCTTCGATGTCCCCTTCCTGCTCCAGCTTGAGCAGCGCGGGATAAAGCGTGCCGTAGTTGATGGCGAGCAGTTGTCCGCTGGTCTGCTCGATACGCCTGGCGATCCCGTAGCCGTGGAGCGGCCCCATCGTTTCGAGCGTCTTCAACACCATCAGGGCGAGCGTGCCCTGCTTCACATCCGAGCGGTCGGCCATGGGCCAATGCTGTCACTCTTCCTATTGGGATGCAATAGGTGTAAAGCTGGGGAGCTGGGGAGCTGGGGAGCTGGAGAGCTGGGGGCCGGTGGTAACTAGAGGCAACTGGCGGCTTATATATTGGGCTCGGCTGCTCTGCGCTCCCCCGCTCCCCCGCTCCCCCGCTCCCCCGCTCCCCGGCTCCCCCGCTCCCCCGCTCCCCAGCTCCCCAGCTCCCCAGCCCCCAGCTCCCTATTTCACAAACGGCTTCACGCGCTCGATCAAGAGCTTGTATCCCTCAGGACTGAAGTGCAGCTTGTCCTCGACGAAGAGCTCCGGCCGCGGCTGGCCTTTGGCGTCGAGCGTGGTGTCGTAGGTTTCGATGTACTTCAACCGGCGGCCCTTCTTCACGTAATCCTCGACCAGCGCGTTCAGCTTCTTCGTTGCCTCGCGCTCCTCCCAGCGGGCGATGCTCGGGGCGAGCGAGATGTAGACGATCTCGGTGTTTGGCAGCTTTGCGTGGATGGTCGCGACGAAATCCTTGAAGTCCTGGAACACCTGCTCCGGAGACTTGCCGGCGTGAAGGTCGTTGCCGCCGGCGCGGAGGAAGATCCTGCGGGGTCGATACGGAACGATCATCCGATCGGCGAAGTGGGTCGAGTCCACGATCTGGTTGCCGCCGAACCCGCGGTTGATCACACGCTGGTTCGGGAAGTCTTCCTGCAGCGTGGTCCACCGGACGATCGTCGACGAGCCGACGAACAGGGTCGCGTCCTTGGGCGGCGGGTTGGTGCGGTCGGCGGCCTCGAACGCGGCCACGTCTTTTTCCCACTGCGAGAAGTCGCGCGCGGCCTGCGCCGACTGTCGGCCGCGTGCGGCAATCCCGGCCGAGCCGAGCAGGGTGACAAGGAGGACGATCTGGATGGTGCGGACGTGTCGATGCATGGTGGTGATCATTACAAACTCGATGTTTCGATCCACGTGTTGAAATCCGGCGGGCCCGGCGGGCGCCGCGATCTGCGGAATTTACTCTGAAATCGACGTTTCCGTGGCACGGGTTTTGAGCGACCGGACTGCATGATGCTTCTCTTCCTGCTGGTCCTCGCCGGCTTCGCCTTCTACATCATGAGCCCCGAGGAGCGGAAGCGGGTGCTCCAGTGGATGCTTGCGGCAAGCGTCGTGATCCGGCGGATCGCGGTCCTGGTGTTTGCCGGCCTGCGGATGTTCGTTCAGGCCATCCAGGCGAAGAACCGCGTGGCCCAGGCTACCGCGATCGCGCTGATGTTCGCGGCAACGGTCGGCGCCATTCAGCTGCTCAGGGAGCCGCCGACCGACATGCGCCCGGAGATCGAGCGGCTGCTCGCCGTAGAGTCGGAGACCACCGCCATCTACGACGCCGCAGCGACGCAATTCAAGCAGGGCACGCTCGACAGCGAGTCGCTCGCACGTCTCATCGAGCGGAAGATCAAGCCGCAGCTCCAGGGAGTGCGGGTCCGCGTGATGGCGCTCGAGAACGTCCGCGACGATCACCAGCCGCTGCTCGAAAAGGCCAAGGAATATCTGCGCCTGCGGGACCAGAGCTGGAAGATGCGGGCCGACGCGCTGCACCGCCGCGACATGAAGAGCCTGCAGCGCGTCGAGCTGACCGAACGCGCCTCGCTCGCCGCGCTCAGCGCCGCAGCCGAGGCGATGAAACAGCTCTAATACTTCCGCGGACCGCGGACCGCGGACCGCGAAGGATCAAAGCTACTGATGCTCTTTGTGATCGCACCCCTGGAACTGCGGCAGGAACAACTGACCGTTGTCGCCGAGCTCCTTCCGAAGGCCAATCTCGGTGGTGTAGTACCCGTTGATGGTCATCGACTTGATCGCTTGAAAGAAGTCGCGGCCAGTCGCCTCTTCCTGGTCGGGATTGCCCTCCGCCGACAGGCGCGTCAGCAGCGTCGCCTGCTGCTCCGGTGATGCGCCGAGAAAATCTTTCGACTTGAACAGGGCGCGGCTGCGCGCGTCGATCCAGGTCAGGCCCCGGACGAACGAGGCACGGACCTCCGGCTGCGCATCCGTGAGCACGTGATCGATGAACCGGTTGACGTTCGTGCCTTTCGCGCCTGGCGTGTCGGTCTCGGGAATGATCAGCTCGGTCAGCGCGACGACCAGGTCGTTCTGCGGTGCGGTGAGCGTGCTCGGAGACCAGTTCTGAGCGACGATCGCCGCAGTTGCCGCATGCGCATGCGCCTGCTGACGGGCGAGCGCGGTCAGCGATTCGACCCACGAGGCCGAAGCCACGGCCGCCACCGCACCGCTGGCCAGCGCTCGGATGGCCTGCCTGCGTCCGATGTCGGAGTGTTCAGAGGTTGCCACGTTTGATCTCCTCTGCCAGATGATCGGTCGCGCGCCACGACAGCGCGAGGATGGTCAGGGTCGGGTTCTTTTCGGAGGCATTCGGGAACGCCGACCCGTCCACCACGAACACGTTCCTGACCTCGTGCATCTGGTTGAACTTGTTCAGCGCCGACCGCCTGGGATCCGCACCCATGCGGCAGGTGCCATGCTCGTGAATCGCCGAGCCCATCGCATCGAGCTGGCCCCGCTTGTAGTTGACCAGCACGCCTCCCGCGGCCTTCACGATCTCCTCGACGGTGTCGGCCATGTGCTCGGTCATCTTCCGCTCGTTCTCGCCGATCCGGTAATCGATCCGCGGCAGCGGCACGCCGTAGCGGTCTGTGCGCGACGGATCCAGGGTGATGCGGTTGTGCGCGTACGGCAGGACCTCGCCGAACGGGTGGATCTCGAACCACGCGGGATGGCGGCGCTTGATTGCCTGCTTCAACGACGCGCCAAATCCTGGGATCGCCTCCGAGCCGTAGTGCGCGCCGTAGATGCTGGCACCCGTGTTCCAGAACTGCGCGCCGAACCCGCGCAGGTAGTCGCGCTTCTTTCCGGCAACGTGATTGAAGCGCGTCATGTAGATGTGCTCGCCGCCGATCCCGCGATCGTTGCGGGTCGGCGTACCTTCGAGCTGCGGGAAGTAGCCGGTGTGATTGAGCCTGATCTGCTCGCACAGGTACCGGCCGATGACGTCGGATCCGTTGCCGAGGCCGTTCGGGTGCCGCGATGACTTCGAGTTCAGCAGGATGCGGGTCGAGTCCACGCAGCTCGCGCCCACGACGACGACCTTGGCCAGCGCCTGACGCTCGGCGCCGGTCTGCCGATCGAAGTACTGGACACCACGTGCGAGGCCGTCATCCCCCGTCAGGATCCGCGCCACCACGGCGTTGGACTGGATGGTCAGTCGGCCGGTCTTCAACGCGAACGGCAGGAGGTGATCCGCCGAGCAGAAGAAGGAGGCGGTATCGCATCCGGCGCCGCAGTTCCCGCAGTAGTGACAGGCGGGGAATCCCCTGGTGGGACGAGTCATGTTCGCGCGCCGCCCGGCGACGACCGGCAGCCCGAGCTTCGCCATGCCCTTCATCAGCAACCGCTCGCCGCACCGCGGCGCCGGCGGCGGCTGGAGGAACTTGCTGCCCGGAAGCACCTCGGAGTCGTCTGTGCCGCCGCACACACCAATCAGCTGCTCGACCTGGTCGTAATACGGCGCAATCTCGGAGTACTCGATCGGCCAGGGGATCTCCCACCCGTCACGCTCGGCCGCCTTGAGGTCCATCTGCGAATAGCGCAGGCTGACGCGCCCCCAGACGTTCGTCTTGCCGCCATGCCCCCACACGCGCGTGAGCTCGAACGGCCGGCCTTCCGGGGTCGCGTATGGCTGTTCCTTGGTGTCGAGAAAGAACTGCGGCGGCTTCTCGCCCCGCGCCTCACGTGCCTGCGCCTCCCAGGGCTGGACGTGCGTCCAGTATTTCGCTCGATCGAACTTGTCCCCCGCGTCGAGGAGCAGAACATCGATGCCCTTCTGGGTGAGGTTCCAGGCGGCCATTCCGCCGGACGCGCCGCTGCCGATCACGATGACGGGGTGGACAGTCGCGGGATTGATGATCTGCACGTCAATATCCCAGCTGATCAGGCCGCGGAACGAGCGGCCAGGGAGGGCCGAAGTATGCCACATGGGAAGCCGACCACATCCCCTGCGGTAGCGTCCTGGGGTACAAGAGGAACGCCGCAAATGGAAGAACCGAATGCGTAAAATCGAGCTCGTCGTTTTGCTGATCATCGGCGGCCTCGGGCTGGCCATCCCGTGGATCGACGCGCAACCAAAGCCCGACGCCGGAGCGGTGATGGCCGCCGCCCGCAGAGCCCTTGGCGGCGACGAGCGACTGTCGGCCGTGAAGAGCTTCTCGCTCACCGGGCGGACGCAGCAGGCACGCGGCAAGAATTCCGTCCCCAACGAGCTCGAGATGCGGTGCGAGCGTCCCGATCGCTGCACGCGCACGGACGAGATCCCGGCCCGCGGTGTCCGGCAGGACTTCGGGCGTCTCACGCTGGGCATGTTTGCCGGGTCGTTTTCCAGCGCTCCGCTGACATTCAGCTATGTGGGTCAGGACGAAATGCCGCAAGGCAAGGCCGACGTGATCGACGCCCGCGGTCCTGACAACTTCGTCGTCCGGCTGTTCATCGACAGCACCAGCCGCCTTCCCATCATGGTGAGCTGGGTGCCGCCCGCTGCGCCGGTCCGGCCGGGGGCCGTGATGACCGGAGCCGCAAGCGGCGCCGGCGCCGAAACGCAGCCGGGTGGACCGTCGCCTCGTCAGGCAGGCGGGGCCGCAGCGCCCCAAACGGAGAGGGCCGCCGCCCCGCCGTCACCGCCGCAGGGCGCGCCACCCGCCAAGGCCGTCGAGTCGCGCATCTACTACGAGGACTATCGCGAGGTGGACGGCTTGCGGCTGCCCTTCCGCCTGCGCCGCACCGCCGGCGGCGAGACCGTGGAGGAAACGATCGTCGATCGGTATCGGATCAATCCGAAGAAATGAGACCGCGGGTTCGCGGGTTCGCGGGTCGCGGGTTCGTTAGTTGCTGACCCGGGCAAGCTGCCGGCTTCGCGAATCCGCCCGAGGGCGAACCGCGACCCCGCGAGCCCCCGAGCCGCGAGGCAAACGGATGAGATAATCCAGATCCATGTTCGCTGACGCCACACTGAGTGCGCGCATCGATCGGGCCGAAGGGCGGCTCGTCGCGCAAATGGCGGCCGAGGCCCGCTCCAACGCGCGGGGAGGAGCTGTCATCCTGCCGATCAGCGGCGGGGTGTCGGTCTTTGCGGGTCCGCGATCGCCGATGAACAAGGTGATCGGGCTCGGGTTCGATATGGAGCTCGATCTCCACGCACTGCGAGAGATCGAGGATCGCTGGCGAGAGCGTGACGAACCGGTGCGGGTCGAGCTCTCCACCCTGACCGATCCCGCCATCGCCGGCGAGCTCTCCGATCGCGGCTACCGGCTGCGTGGCTTCGAGAACGTCCTCGCCCGGCGGCTGCACGATCTGCCCGATCCGGCAGTCTTTCACGATATCTCGATCGATCTCGTCGGACAGGATGACGTCAGTGCGTGGTTCGAGGTCGCCGTCGATTCGTTCGCCAACATGGATGGCACTGGCAGCGTTGCGGACGACCCGCTGTCGCGGGAGGAGCTGGCGCGTTCGCTGGCGGACCTGCTGGGTGGAATGGCCTACAGCCGATACCTGGCGCGCATCGACGGCCTGCCGGTCGGAGAAGCGGCGCTTCACGTCGACGATCGGCTGGCGCTGCTCGCCGGGTCGGGGACGCTGCCAGCCTACCGCGGCCGCGGCGTGCAGAAGGCGCTCGTCCAGCGGCGCCTCCACGATGCCCGCAGTGCCGGCTGCGAGTTCGCCGTCGTCGTGACCGCTCCCGGCAGCCGATCGCAGGACAACGTGATGCGCCGGGGCTTCGAGCTGCTCTACTCGCGCGCTATCCTCATAAAGCCGATCTGATCCGGGGTCCGGGGTCCGGACCCTTGACTCGACGCCGGTCAACTGTCATAGTGTCATATGACAGTTGACACGCCATGCTCTTCCAGCTCAATTTCAAGTCCGCCAAGCCCGTCTACCTGCAGCTGGTCGATCAGGTGAAAACCGCCGTCGCCTCAGGCGCGATTCGAGGTGGTGATTCGCTGCCCTCGATCCGGCCGCTGGCCGAGGAGCTGCGGGTGAACCGCAACACGGTGGCCAAGGCCTACGCGGAGCTCGAAAGCCAGGGCGTCGTCGAGACACTGGCGGGCAAGGGTTGCTTCGTCCGTTCCGGGGCTTCTCCATTCCGGAAGGAAGTGCGCCGATCGCTCGTGGCGGAAGCGCTGGACGACGCGGTGATACAGGCGCACCACCTTCAGGTTGGTCGATCCGACTTTCTCGAGCTGGCGAAGGAGCGATTCGACGCGCTCCAGACGCTGCGCACGCGCGCCGGGGGCGCATGAACCGATGGCGAACACCTCTGTGATCGAGATCCGCGATCTGGTGCGCCGGTATGGTCGCACCGACGCCGTCAACGGTCTGAGCCTGAACGTGGCGCCCGGACGCTGTTACGGGTTCTTCGGCAGGAACGGGGCCGGCAAGACCACGACGATAAAGTGCGCCAGATTGTGATCCAGGTGACGGTGCTGCTCCTGGCGCTGAGGTTCTGCCTGGCCATGCCTGTTCTGACCTGGCGTTAGCCAGGGGGCTTCGCTCGTCCATTGCCAACACTGCCAAGATTGCCAACATTTGCCAACATTCAAGAGGACGCGGAGCATTCTCAATCTTGGCAATGTTGGCAATGTTGGCAATGTTGGCAATGCCTAGAGCTTCCGATAGAGCACGTTCCGGTACTGAATCTTGAACGGCGGACCCGTGTGCATCTGGAACCCGATCACCCCCTCGGCCGGCGCGTTCTTCTGATCCTCGTCGATCGCCACCGCCATCAGCTGCTCGTTGATGAACTGCATCAGGACCGGCCCGCGCGCGATGATGTGGTACCTGTTCCAGTTGTTCACGTTGAGCACGCCTCGCAGCAGCGTCGGATCGCCGATGGTGCCAACGACCTTGTATTTCGGTCCATCGACGATGCGGGTGACCTGGCCGCGCCGTGACAGGACAGCGTGCCCGTCTCCGGGTCCGCGGCCGCGCTCGTCGTGGACGTTGCCGGTATAGAGCCCGCCGAAGTCGATGTCGGCCTGGTAGCCCTTCAACACCCACTTGCCGATCGACGGGAGCTCGGTGCTGCGGTATTGAATCCCGCTGTTGGTGCCGTTCAACCGGAACTCGACCTTGAGCTCGAAGTCGCGGACCTTCTCGCCGCGCCAGATGAGGAAGCTGTTCTGCTTCATGACCTTCTCGGGCGTGGTCTCGCCCACGATCTCGCCGTTCTCGACGCGCCAGAACGTCGTATCGCCGTCCCAGCCGTTCAACGTCTTGCCGTCGAAAATCGGAACGAAGCCCGTGCTGTCGTCGGGCTCCGTGGCCGGGAATACGCCGCCAGCCTTGCCCGGTGGCGGCGGTCCCTGCGCGGTCATCAGTGCCGGGGCCATCGCCGACGCTGCGAGCACGAGCAACAACAACCAGGGGCCAACCGTTCTTTTCATCGTTCCTCCTCCGTGCTCGGGGTCCACTCCACCCATAATGAACCGCATGGTGCGACGAACCCTCATCCTCGGCATGATCGCGGGGGCCATTGTAGTCTCGGCGTGCCGCGGAACCCCGCCCCGGGTGGAAGCGCCAGGCCGTCCCAATATCCTGGTGATCCTGCTCGACGACCTGCGGTGGGACGCCGTCGGCTATGCCGGGCATCCCCATGTCCGCACGCCGCAGATCGATCGGATAGCCGGCGAGGGCGTCAACTTCCGGAATGCATTTACGACGACGTCGCTCTGTTCGCCGAGCCGCGCATCGCTCTTGAGCGGCGTCTATGCGCACCGTCATGGCGTCACCGACAACTTCACGGAGCTGCCCGCCACGCTCGAGACGTTTCCGAAAGTGCTGCAGCGCGTGGGCTACACCACTGCGTACGTCGGCAAGTGGCACATGGGAGAGCACAACGACGAGCCCCGCCCCGGGTTCGACTACTTCGTGACCCACAAGGGGCAGGGGCAGTACTTCGACACCGAGTTCAACTTCAACGGCCAGCGTCACGAGAAGCGTCCCGGCTACTACACCTCCGTCGTCACCGACATCGCGCTGGACTGGCTCAGGACCGATCACCAGCAGAAACCCTGGATGATGATTCTCGGCCACAAGGCAGCCCACAGCTTCTACACGCCCGAGCCGAAGTACGCGCACGCATTCGACGGCGTTCCGGTGAGATATCCGGCTTCAGCGTCTGCGCTGGAGGGCAAGCCCGAATGGATCAAGGAGCGCCGCGACACGTGGCACGGCATCTACGGTCCGCTTTTCGACTGGCGCAAGAAGTTTCCCGACGATCGGCCCGAGGCGGTCAAGGACTTCGAGAACATGGTCCACGCCTACTGGGCGACGATCCTGAGCGTCGACGACAGCGTCGGCCGGCTACGGCGGTGGCTGGACGAGACTGGTCAGCTCGAAAACACGGTGATGGTGTTCGTGGGGGACAACGGGCTGCTCGAGGGCGAGCACGGGATGGTCGACAAACGGACGATGCACGAGCCGAGCATCCGGATCCCAATGGCGGTTCGATATCCGGCCCTGACGAAGGGGGGAAAGGTCGTCGACGAGCAGGTATTGACCATCGACATGGCGCCGAGCCTCCTGGAGCTGGCGGGCGCGCCAGCGCTCCTGAAGATCGATGGACGATCGTGGGTGTCGCTCGTGAAAGGCGGCGACGACCAGTGGCGGACCAGTTGGTTTTACTACTACAACTACGAGAAACAGTTCCCTTACACGCCGAACGTACGCGGAGTCCGCACGGCGGAGTGGAAATACGTCCGCTATCCACACGGTGACGGCGGCCCCGATCGTCACCTCGCCGAGCTCTACGATCTGCGCAATGATCCGGGCGAACTGAAGAACCTGATCAACGCCCCGGATTCAGCCCCGGTCATCGAAACGCTGAAGAAGGAGCTGGTCCGGCTGATGACCGCGGCCGGCCTCACGCCGGAGACCGATCGCATGCCGATCGATGAGGGGATTAAGACCGAACTGCCGGATCAGAGAATTCGGTGACCGCGGGCTGCGGGCTGCGGGCTGCGGAACGCGAAGTGGACTATTTGGCCGACAAGTCGCGAACGTAGATGTCCTTGAACCGCATATTTCCGAGCCCCCCCGAGTGGAGCTGCAGCGCGATGTAGCCGTCGAAGGACTTGGGTGCCGGATCGGTGAAGTTCAGGATCTCGATCCCGTTGAGGACGGCGACGAAGTGGTTGCCCTCGACTTTCAGCAGCATCTCGTTCCAGTCGGTGGGCCTGATTACCTGCTCGTATTCCGGCGCAGGCCACGCGTACCAGCCGCGGCCTTCACCGTAGAGTCCCCCGGTATGGTGGTTCATCGTGCGATCGATCTCGAACTGCTTGCCCTGGCTGACGTCGACGGTGCCCTCTTTGAACTCGGTGTGGATGTAGACCCCGCTGTTGCCGTCGGCCTCGCACTTGAAGCGGATTGACAGCCAGAAGTCCTTGTACTTCTTCTCGGTGCGAAGGTAGCCGTACGCGTTCGTGACCCCCTGGCCGTGAATCACGCCGTCCTCGACGGTCCATTTCTCCTTGCCGACCTCGACCCAGCCGGTCAGGTCCTTGCCGTTGAACAGCTGCACCCACTGCTCGTTCGGCAGCGGCGGACGTTTTTGAGGCGTCTGGCCGAAAACGGACGCCGGAACCAAGCCAGCAATCAGGGCAATGCCGAGCAGACGGATCGAGCGATGTGCGAAGCGACGCATGAGACTCCTCGAGGACACGAGTGCCGGATCATAGTCCGGCGACACCATCAGTAGAAGACGACGAAGCTGCCGCCGGGCCGGGCGGCGACGACGCCGAGGCTGAGCGGAGGGACGCCGGGACGGTTGCCGCGTTCGCCAATCGGCTGACCGTCTGCGCCGAACACCTGCCAGGAAAGCGTCGACTCTCCGTGCGAATGCGGCGCCGACGAGGACGGCGTCCCGGTCCACGCCATCAGCACCCGGCCATCCTTGTCGATCGCAAGACGTGGATGCTTGCGGCGCTCGGAAGCGGTCGGCGCAGGGGCGCGCGGGACGGCGCCCTTCGTGCCAAGGTCGGTGAAGTACACCTGACCATCGGTCTCCCATGCGCCGAGCACGTGCGACCCCTGGGCCGCAATCGACATGCTGGTCATCGGGCATGCGTTGATGTCCCACTCGTGCAGCCGCGAACCGGTGAAGCTGCGCCCGCCATCGGACGACACCAGGGAAAAGATGTCGCGGTTGATCTGCGCGGTCGCTGAACGGTAGAGGATGCGCAGCGTGTCGCCGCCCGCGAACACCCGCATGCCACAGCAACCGCACGCGCCGGTCGGCTCGCGCCAGGCGGCAGTCTCCGCGGCGAAGGTCGCGCCGCTGTCGTTCGAGCGGGCGACCCAGACCCGCCGTGCGGCTTCGCCTTCACCCTCCTTGACGTCGTTGCCATGCCACACCACGTAGACGGCGCCACCGTCACCGGCCGCGATCGAGCCGCCGCCGTCGAGATCGAAGGTGTGGGTCATGAGGTTGCGCTGGGGCTCGAACCGCAACAGCTGGCTGCCCGACCGCGAATAGAGCATCGGGCTGCTGCGGCGGCCGTTCTTCGGATTCGCAACCCCGCGTGGCTCCGCGGCGTCGGACCCGTTCCAGACGACGTGAACGCGTCCATCGGGCGCGACCGCAATCTGCGGACCCCGGATCGTGCCGCGCGCGATGGAACTCCCGGGCTGGCTGTTGACGCGCACCGGCGCCGAGAATGTCGCGCCGCCGTCCTTCGACCGCACGTAAAAGACGTCACCAGCCATCGAGTCGCCGCTGAAGTAGACGAGATGGATCGTGCCATCACGTCCGACGGCGAGATCCGGCTGGAAGCCGCCGTTCGGAATCCGGCGCAGGTCGACGACCGGGGCGTCGACAAGTGCCGCTCCCGGCGCCACCGGCAAGAAGAACGCGACCAGCGGGAGAACAATGGCACCGAGCCACAGGGAACGTTTGAGCATGTTCCCTTGATCCTACCGATCTCAACTCCCAACCTCCAACTCCCAACCAAAGCCATGACAAGAGGGCCAAGAGATCAGGAGCTTTTCTTTGTGAGAAACAACCTCCTGAACTCCTGGCCCTCTTGTAAGCAACGGGCGGATGTCCGGCTACGCCGCGGCTCGTTCCCGGCGCAGGCTGGCCGGCAGCTTGAGATCCCAGGCCAGGCCCAGTGCCTGCAGCGTGCGAATGCCCATCCAGTTGAAGTCGACTTCGTACCACGCGAGGCCATGGCGCGCGCTGGTCGGGTGTGCGTGATGGTTGTTGTGCCA
>Ga0075418_10000341_pt1 | contig 47522 bp, 33 predicted proteins | sample SoiMetdeltSBSDD2_FD_81776 | JGI IMG/M metagenome (GOLD analysis project Ga0075418, IMG submission 81776) | Bulk soil microbial communities from a Populus tree surrounding site in Tennessee, USA - Soil MetaG P. deltoides SBSDD2 | ecosystem: Environmental > Terrestrial > Soil > Tree plantation...
GATCCGTAAAGATCCTGATTGACCCACGCCACAAATACGACGAACGGCAGACACGCGAGCGCCAAAGCGCCGAGGCGCCGTACTCGAACACCGGCCCGCGGGCCTGCGCGCCACGCCACGAGGCCTGCTGGGAAGAGGACCAGTGGTGCGAGATTCGGCCGAATCAGGATCGCGACGCCGGCAGCAATTCCTGAGAGAGCAGCCGACATCGACGACCGCGATCGCGAGGCCATCACCAGCGACATCACCCAGAAGGCGGCCGCGGGCACGTCGCTCATCGGCCACAACGTCATAAACACAATCGTTGGACTGCTGGCGGTCAAGAGCGCGGCGAGCGCTCCCGTTGCTCGACCCGAGACTTGCACTCCAAGTGTGAAGGTCAGGATAACGAGGAGCGCTGCTGAGAGGGGCATCACAAGGAACGCGCCGCAGTCACCGGTGGCTTTCATGAACGTCGCCATCAGCAGCGGCAATCCTGGCGCGTAGGTTGGAACGATGGTATGGGCCGCCGCCGGACGATAGCCAAGTGGCGTGAACGTCAGGTCTGCGTTTGGCCACGGCACTGCCGCCGCGAAATCCTGATGGACGTGAAGATCTCCGGCAAGCCAGAGACGTGCCTGGCTCACATAGCCATAACTGTCCGATCCGCCCGCGGCGCGAGCCCCATACGCGATCCAGAGCACGATTACGGCGGCCGTCGCGATGGATGCAACCCACGGCGCCAGTCTCGAGGCCGCCAGATGGAACCAGCGGATCACGCTGCGCCTCTCCAATTTTGGTCTGCAGCGATACGCAATCGTCACGAACAGGATCGAGAACAGTGCTGGGCGCAGCGTACCGCGGCTGGACAGGCGCACCCCGAACAGATGGACTGAAAACCCGCCGGATACCGCGAGCGCGGTCGCGATGCCGGCGGCGAGGAGGGCCAGCACAAAGAAGACGGGCGACGATCGGCGTGGTGATCCGTCCGGCGGCTCGGTCATCGATCCGCGCGGGCCGTTCGTCGGAGTTCCAGCGCCTGCCGCGCCTTCAATCGGTCGCGGCGGCGCTCGTCAGCTTCAGCGGCGCGCCTTCTGTCGTCATCCGTTTCGAGGATCAGGCGGGGAATGGGGACTCGATGACTTTCGCGGTCGACGGCGACGAACGTCAGGTAGGCGAGGCTCGTCATCTGTCGCCGCCCGGTGAGCGTCTCTTCGGAAAACACTTCGACTTCGACTTCGAGCGAGGTCGTCCATGTCGCGTTGACACGCGCCTTGAGAATGATCAGATCCCCGACCCGTATGGGGTGCAGGAACTGCAGGCCGTCCACCGCCGCGGTCACCAGCACACTGCGGGCGTGGCGATGGGCGGCGATCGCACCGGCGATGTCGATGAGGTGCATCACCGTACCACCGAGGATGAAGCCGAGCGGGTTGGCATCGTTCGGAAGAACGACCTGCACCATCTCGGTGATCGATTCCGTGGGTCGCTTGGCGGGCTCGGTCATCGTGGCGGTTGATACTGTCGGGATCCGCGATCCCGGATCCGTCGTCCGAACGATCGCAACCGGTCACGGGGAACGGTCAACTTAGTTCTTGCAATTTCTGTCCACGAACGCCCGCAGCGTGCAGCGAAGCTCCGGCGGCAGATCGTTTTCGTCAATCGAGCGGAGCAGCGAAACGGTCGACTGATAGGTTTTCAACTGCGCAACGCAGCGGGGACAGGCGGCGAGGTGGCGCTCGAGATCGGCGTGCTCCTGAGGCGGCAGGTGATGCTCGACGAAATCCGCGAGAAGCCCGACGAGGTCGTTGCAGCGGCGTTTCTCAGGCACGGCCAGTAACACCAGCGTACATTCGAAGGGCCAGAGTGTTCAACTCTGGCCCTTCATACAGTCACGTCAGATCAGCTTAGAAGTCATACCCGATCCAGACCGTGAATCGGGGCTTCCGGAACCACTTGCTTCCAGATTCTCCTTCGAGGATACCTTGATACGCGAACACGTAATCCTCGTAGTCCTTGTTCATCAGCGTTCGCCATGACCAGTCGAAGTGGATCGGGAATCCCAAGGCAAACGTTTCGAGCCCCAGTCCATACGACGCACGGCCGTCGACCAGCTTGAAGCCATTGATCGTCGCCGGCGGACCGTAAATCGGATCGTAGGTGAACGTCTCGTAATTCGGACGGAAACCGAGCAACGGGGTGACGGTGATCGGATCGTGCGTCCACACGTTCATCCGGAGGCCTTCGTAACCGGCAGCCCCCATGCCCGCGAACGCGATCCCGCGGAGTCCACCAATCACACCAATTGGCGTCAGCGCCGCCTCAATCAGCGGGAACCGCAATTCGGCGTTGAGGAAGAACGCCTTGTTGCCGAGGAACTCGAGGTAGTCGTAGCCGCGCAGTTCGGAGTTGCCGCCAAAGTACATGTAACCGGGGAACTCTCCCCAGCTCTTGAACCCGCGCGCGCGGAACGCCAGCACGCCGTTGGTCGCGAGCCGCAGATAGTAGCGCAAGTCGGCATCGGCAGTCTGTCGCGACAGGAAACTGCCAACCGACGGGGCGTATTCGTATCCGATCCGCATGGTGTTCCCGGCAAGAGGACCATACTCACGGAACACCGTGGTCTCCCGCGTATAGGCGACGCCGAAGGGCATAAAACTGCCCGAGCTGAACAACAACCGGCCGTACTGATCCTGCTGGTATTCATCGGCGACGGACTGGAGATTGGGATCGTTATAGCCCTGCTCGTAGTTGTAGACCCCGGCCGAGAGTTCCACACGCCCGTACCGGTTGAATGGATAGATACCAAAGATCGTGGCGCCGCGAGCTGTCTGCGTCGCGATCGCCTGATCACGGCTGACAAACGCGTACTCCGAGCCGTAGAGCAGTCCCGGATCGTAGCCATAGTAGAACTGCGTTTGCGAATACGCCTGCACCGCGTACTGCAGGCGGCGCGACAGGTTCACATAGGAGAAGTTCATCGTCCGGTATTGCGAGACAGAGGACGCGAACATGCTGAACTGCTTGTCGCCGAGCACGTCGCTGAACGTCACCTCGGTGCCGCCGAAGACGTCGCCCCCGCTGGTCACGCCCAGCGCCACCGGCGGCCGTCCCTCGAGGAACAGCTTCTCGAAGGTGCCCTTCTTGTGAATGTTCGACGGCACGAGCGTGTGCGATGACGGCGGGGTGAAGTCGATTGGAGGACCAGCCTCTGCCGACCCGAAGTCGGACATCGCAACCGTGTGCAGCGCTTCTTGTCGCGGCAGCGTGTGAATCCCGTACTCGCCCTTGTAGTAAGTCACGAAGGCGATCTTCTCGGGCTTTTGATCCCGCAGCACGATCGGCGAGACGTTGCCGGTCAACGAGTCGGTGTACTGCTTCAGCTCGTTGGTTTTCAGGTTCAGCGTCCAGATGTTGTAGATGTTGCCGTTGCGCGCGACCTCGGGGTCGATCGGCTGATTCGGGTCGGTCGCGGTCGACGGGAACACGATTGTGTCGTTGTCGACGAACTGGACGCCGCCGTCATCGTGCGTGCCGAAGGTGATCTGCGTCTTTTTGCCGCTCGCCAGATCGACGCGAAACAGCTTGTCGTTGCCGCTGACGCGAGCGAGATAGATGATCGACTTGCCGTCCGGCGCAAAGGTCGGCGCGTAGTCGCCGAACGCATCGTCGGTAACGTTTCGGATCTCCTTGGTATCGAGATTGATGACGAAGATATCGGCAATCGCTCCGCGCATCCCGGAGAACGCAACTTCTCTCCCGTCCGGGCTGACGTCGGGCGACTCGGGGCCGTCGACCGTCTTCAGCTCGATGCGCGTTTCAATCTTCTTGGTGACCACGTTCTGCATGATCAGGCTTTTGTTCTTCTCGGTGCGGGCGAAATACGCAATGCGATCGCCGGCTGGCGCCCACGACATCCAGGACACGGCGTTGTTGCGGAATCCGCCAGGCGTCGCGATGTACTCGTAGCCGTGGTTCTGATTGAAGCCGCTCGTCAGGTTGCGGATGACTTTGCCGTCCTTGGTCGACAGCAGCACGATGTCGAGTTCCTGTTCCTTGCGATTGCCCGCCGCGACCGCCATCAGATCACCTGACGGCGACGGTTCGATCGAGACGACGACGGTGTAGGGTGTCTTGCCCCGTTTGGGCGCGAGATCCCTGCCGTAATCCTGCGGCCGTTCCTTATCGCGGAACGGCTTGAAACGATCTTTCAGGTACTTGTCGAACTGCTCGTCGAACTCCTCCGGCTTCAGCCGGAATGCTTCTTCATAGGCGCTCTCGCCACCGCCGATGACCGCCTTGCGCAGCGCGAACAGAAACTGGCGCAAGCCTTCCTTGCCCCAGCGCGACTCGATGAATTCGAACGCGGCGTGTCCGAGGTTGTAGGGAAGACGGCCGTCGGCGAACTGCACGCCTTCGAAATCGCTCATCGGCGGAATGATGTCGGCGATGGCAGCGTCGCGGACGGTCATCAGATCGAACGGCTGCCAGTAGCCGGTCATATAGTCGGAGAGGCCTTCATCCACCCACAACGGCAGCTGCCGGTGAAGAAGCGACCGCGGGATGATGTCGAATTCAAAGATGTGCGTCAGTTCGTGCGTGATCAGGCGATACAGCGCGTCGGATGGTTCGTCGATCGGCAGCACCATGCGATCGCGATACGGTTCGGCGAACGCGAGGACGCCTTCCGGCAACTCGCCGGGCTCGATGTTCTGCTGCTGGAATTCGCTCGACGTCTTGTAGAGGACCAGCGGAACTTTGAACGCGAGATCGTGCTTGAGATCCGAACTGACCTGCTGATACGCGCTTTCGGCGTAGGAGGTGACCCGTTCCAGCTGTTTCTCGATTTCCGGGTAGTAGTAGATCTCAAAGTGATCGGTCTTGTAGATGTTCCACTTGAAGTCGTTGTAGCGGATTCGGTTCTTGCCGAAATACGGAATGTACGGCGTCTGGCCGAACGCCTCGCCGACGGGGCCGCCCAGAAGAAAGACGCAGACGAGGAATGTGAGGGCCATCGGCGCGACAGTGCCGCGCGGCGGACGCGTACGCATATTTCACCTCGGAAGCACAGCAGAGACGGACTGAGGTCCGCTCCTGCGAACGCGGCGACGTAGATCGTCAGCTGCTCGTCGCCGATGTTACTGTAGCTGAGACGGTTGTCGCAACGTTCGCGTCCCCGGAAATGGGTGCCGGCAACGAAGCGAAACGATCGCCATGGGCCGCCCGAAGCAAGCCATGTACCGGCTGGGCTACTACCGGATCGCACGCAAACCGCGCGATTGATGCGTCCGACCGGCCGAGCGTTGTCATCCTGCGGCAACGCGCCGTCCCCCTCGACGGACAACAAAAACAGAAAAAGGTGGCTGGCACCTTTCCCGGAAAGGTGCCAGCCACCTTTTACGATCGCCGCTATTTCAGGCCCAGAAACTGTGGCGCAGTCGGCGCGACGGCCGAAAAAGGTGCCAGCCACCTTTCCGGGAGAAGGTGCCAGCCACCTTCGTTGTCCGGCAGAGCCCGGACGAAGTCGGAAAGAACTTACAATACAAGGAATAAACGGCCGTCCTGTCGGTGTTTTCCTTCAATGGGCGGCGTGACATTCGACGCCATGGTGTTTCGCCGCCGAGCGACCTCGTCCGATCCGCCTGCTGGCGAAGCTTCGCCGCAGCGTAGCGAAAGCGGGGATGACGCGTTCGCGCAGGAAGCGCTCACATACGTGGACAGCCTGTACGGCACCGCGCTGCGGTTGACGCGCCGGCCGGCTGACGCGGAGGATCTGGTCCAGGACACGTACTTGAAGGCGTTCCGTTCCGCCTCGCAGTTTCAGCGCGGGACGAACCTGAAAGCGTGGCTGTTCACGATCCTCCACAACACGTTCCGGAATATGCTCCGTCACGACGGTCGCAACCCGGTCGACGTCGACAGCGAATACGTGGACCAGGCTCCGGCATCCGGCGCGACGGAACATTCGCCCGAGGAGTTGCTGACCCGCGCCACGCTGGACGCGGATCTCCAGGCGGCGCTCGATGCACTCCCCGACGCGTTCCGCCAGGCCGTGTGGCTGCGCGACGTCGAAGAGCTCAGTTACGCGGAAATCGCGCAGGTCTTGGCGGTGCCGATTGGCACGGTCATGTCGCGGATCTCGCGGGGCCGGCGCGCGTTATATGACCGGCTGCAGGCAGGGCGCTTGCGCGAGACGGGAACCGAAACGGTGAAACGATCGGCAGACGGAAAGCAGAAGGCTGATGTGGTGTGAGGAGCGATGAGCAAGTGCCGTGATCTGGATCCGTTGTTTGCGCCGTATGCGGACGGCGAAGTCGCCGCCGCTGATCGCGCGTCGGTCGAGTCACACCTCGATCGCTGCCCGCCGTGCCGTGAAAACGTCGCCGAGCAACGGACCGTTCGCGCGGCGGTGGCAGCCTGTCGCCCAGCGCTTCGCTCGAACGCGCCGAATGAACTTCGTGCGAGATGCGCCGCCCACGCGCTGAGCGCCGCGCCGCGCCGCTCATTCGCCGGCCGTCTCGCCGACCGGCCATGGATTCCCCTGTCACTCGCGGCCACGCTGGTGATCGCCGTCGCTGCCGCGTTCATCATTGGCGTCAACGACAAAGTAGAAGCGATCGCCGCGCAGTTGACACTCGATCACGTCAAGTGTTTTCAATTTGCGCCGGAGCGTCTGAAGCACATCGATGGGGCGACGGCGGCGCATCAATGGGCCGAGAAACAAGGGTGGACGATTGAGGTCCCCGATAGTTCGGCAAGTGCTGGCCTGGAACTACTCGGTGTTCGTCGCTGCGCGATGAGTTCCGGACGAGTGGCTCACGTGATGTACATGTGGCACGGACATCCGCTTTCGGTGTTTGTCGTGCCGCGCGCGATCGACGGCGTGCCCGATCGACAGGAGTTCGTGGAGAAGTTTGGTCACGAAGCGGTGATCTGGTCAGGCAAGGATCGCACCTACGTCCTGCTCGCGCGTGCGCGTCCGGCCGAACTTGCGCCGGTTATCGGATACGTGAGACAGGTCGCGCATTAACATTGTTCGTGCAACACAACCTTCGCGCGAGGAGTCCGCCGAAGGTTGGGGGTGAAAATGAAGAGTCGATGGATTGCCGCAATTGCCGCTGCCTGCGCCCTCGGGCTGCTGATCGTGCCTTTGATCCTGCACACCGCGCAGCTTGAATCGAGAGCGACGTCGCCAGAAAGAGCCGACACGGCGAAGAAAGCCGAAGGCACCGCGAATCTTGATCTGGTCTTCAAGGACATGAACGGAGCGGAGGTTCGCCTTGCCGACTACAAGGGCAAAGTGATCCTGCTCAATGTGTGGGCAACGTGGTGCGGTCCGTGCGAGCTGGAAATCCCGGAACTGATCGAGGCGTATTCGAAGTACAAGGACAAGGGAGTCGTCGTACTCGGTCTGTCACTCGACGATCCGGCAGAGACGCTTCGCGCGTACGCGCCGAAGAAGAACATGAACTACCCGCTCCTGCTCTGGGACGACAAGTTCGACGATGCATACGGACCGATCGTGGGAGTACCGATCACGTTCTTCATCGGTCGCGATGGCACGATCAGCCGCCGGCACTTCGGACCGGTGACCAAGGAGCGGATCGATCAGGAGATCAAGGCGCTCCTGTAGTATGATCGCTACAGGATGTTGAAGGGATTCACGCACGCGCGGCTCGCCTGTGGTTGCCGCATCGGATTTCGTGAAGGCGTGGAAGGAAGTCCGGTCACGGTCGTCCTCGATCAAAAGGGCCCCGGTTGTCCGCTGCCGCACCACATGCGCGATCTCCCGCTGTTCGATCATCGCGAGGCGCTTCGCCCCTCGACGCGGCTGCTGCCGCCCGAAGAGACCGAGTACGAAGAGTCCTAGCTCTTTTCCTTCTTCTCTCGCTTCGCGTCTTTCGGTTCCCGTCCCCCATCTTTCAGCGCGCGCCGCAGCAGAAACTCGATCTGGCCGTTCAGGCTGCGCAGGTCGTCGTCTGCCCAGCGCTGAACGGCGTCGAGAATCTCGCGATCGATTCGGAGCAGGAACGGTTTCCGCTCGGCCACGGCGTCACTGGTAGATCGTGCCGGTGTTGACGATCGGCTGCGTCGACTTGTCGCCGCACAGCACAACCAGAAGATTGCTGACCATCGCCGCCTTCCGCTCGTTATCGAGGGTGACGATGTCGCGGCGGGACAGCATGTCGAGCGCCATTTCCACCATCCCGACGGCCCCTTCCACGATTCGCTGCCGCGCCGCGATGATCGCTCCGGCCTGCTGGCGCTGCAGCATCGCGTGCGCGATTTCCGGCGCGTACGCGAGATGGGTGATCCGCGCCTCCATCACCTCCACGCCGGCGCGCGCCAGGCGCTCCTGGATCTCCTTCTTGAGGTGCTCGGCGACCGTCGTGGTATGCCCACGTAGTGAAATCTGCGCATCGTCGTGAGAATCGTAGGTGTAGCTGGTCGCCAGGTTTCTGAGCGCCGACTCGGTCTGCACCTTCACGTAGTTGTTGTAGTCGTCGACTTCGAAGACTGCTTCCGCGGTGTCGACGACTCGCCACACGACCACTGCGGCAATCTCGATCGGGTTGCCCTCGTTGTCGTTGACCTTCAAACGCGCGCTCTCGAAGTTGCGAATGCGCTGCGAGATTCGCTTCTTCGTGTACAGCGGATTTGCCCACCTGAGCCCTGGCCGCTTCACCGTGCCGACGTAGCTGCCGAAGAGCTGGAGCACCTTGCCTTCGTTCGGATTGACGACGAAAAGACCCGCGAGCAGCAGGAAGGCGCCGAGCAGCGCAAGCGTCCACCCGATGATCATGGCGGCCGATGGTTCTCGCGCGCCCTGAATGATCTGGTAGATGCTGCCGCCGATGAGCACGATGCCGCCCAAGAGGACCGGGAGCCCCGGGATCGCCGGGTTTTCGCGTTCGCGAATCATGGTGTGCGACCTCCTCGCCGCCACGTAAAGCACGAAAGAACACGGACCGCGTCCGTCTGATACCAAAGTGATATCACTTTGGTATCTTTGAGTCAATACGGACGGGGTGTGGGGAAGGTTCCAGAAAGGGAAAAGGGAAAAGGCAAAAGGAAAGGGCGAAAGGGTGAAAGGGTTACAGACCGATTCGCAAATTGGCCACGAGCGGCAAGTGATCCGACGCCATCAATGCTTTTCGCGAACGAATGAGTTCCAGACCGCGAATTTCGACGTGACCCTCGTAATAGATGTGATCGAGATGCAGGACGGGAAAGATGCCCGGATAGGTACGGCGGCGCTTCAGGTGTTCGTAGATGTCGATGCTCTGGAACAGCGAGCTGAGAGTGCTCGTGGCCAGACCTCGCATCCATTCATTGAAGTCGCCCAGGATGATCTTCGTGCCTTCAATTCGTTTGTCGTGGACGAAGCCGGCAAGGCGCGTCGCCTGATACCGCCGCTCGAGGACTGCGGTCCCGAGATGGACGTTGTAGATGTGGAGTGCGTGTCCGTCGACATCGAGATCGGCGCGCTGGCAGGCGCGCGGCTCACATGTTCGCCACGACAGGTCGTACTGACTGTGATGGACGATCGGATAGCGGCTCAGCACCACGTTGCCGAACAAATGACTTCGAAGGTGACGCACTGACGCCATCACCCAGCCCATGCCCAGCGCGGCGCCGATCTCCTCCGCTTGCCCGGCCCCGTTCGGTCCGGCGCCAATGACCTCCTGGAGTGCCACGACGTCGGCATTCATTTCCCTGATGACTTCCGCGACGCGCATGGGCATCGTGCGCCGGTCCATGCCGCGACAACGATGAATGTTGTAGGTCGCGATCCTGACGTCGACAGAGTGTCGACCAGCCTTGGTGTCGCTCACTGCTGTCGCTCCAGAATCCAGACGAAGGGACCAACGATTTTTTCCCAGACGGGACGCCGTCTCCAGCGCTCCAGCGTAACCTCCTGACTCTCTCGAATGTCGCGGGCGTAGTCCTCGAGCAGTCTGCCGGCGAGCGCCCGATCGCGCATCGCGACATTGACCTCGTCATTGTGTTCGAACGAACGATTGTCAATATTGGTCGTTCCCAGGACGGACCACAGTTCGTCGACGACGAACACCTTGGCATGAATCATCGTGGTTCGATACTCAAAGATCCGAATGCCCGCTTCGAGCAGCCGGCCCCACATGCGGCGGCTGGCGAGGCGGACCCAGCGCTGATCCGTATGGCGGCCTGGAACGATGACGGTGATCTTCACGCCGCGTCGGGCCGTTTCCATGAGCGCCCTTCGGAGCGATCGATCGGGCAGGAAATACGGCGTGTTGATGTGAACGGAATGGTCAGCACCTTCCATCAAGGTCTGAAACGTCACCCGCGACGCGGTCGCGCGATCCGACGGAGAGCTTCGAATCACGAACGCGGTGGTTTCTCCCGCCGGAGTCAGGCTGGGAAAATAACTCGGACCGGTCAGAATTTCGCCGCAGCATTCGAGCCAGTTTTCGGCAGCGACACCCTGCAAGGCGGCGACCACCGGCCCTTCGATGCGCACCATCGTGTCGCGCCATGGCTTGTGCCACCGCATTCGCTTGAACGAGGGATAGACCCACCAGTCGGCGATGCCGGCGCCGCCGGCAAAGGCAACCTTGCCGTCAACGATCAGCAGCTCGCGGTGGGTGCGATTGTTCAACCGCGCCAGCGAGTACCATCGCAGCCGTTGATACGACTCGATGCGGCAGCCGGCGCGGCGCAGACGACGGATAGGTCGTCCCCAGAGCGACAGGCTGCCGATCGCATCGACCACGATGGTGACCGTCACGCCGCCTCGCGCCTTGGCCGAAAGTTCGGCGACGAACTGGTCGGCAATCTTGCCGGGCTGAAAGATGTACAGCTCCATGTTGATCGAGCGTGTGGCCTGGCCGATGGCATGCAGCATCGCGGGATAGAAGGCCACGCCGTTGGTGAAAACCGTCACCGCATTTCCGTGATGGAGTGCCGCCTGACAGGTCGACTGCAGCGTGTAGAGAAAATCACGCTCGTGAATCGACGTGCGCTCCGATAAGTGGTAATTGATCCCCGGTGTGAAAAGGAATACGAGGATCAGCCAGATGAGAAAGACCGCCCCCGCGATCGACAGCCAGAACATCAGCGCGATGTTCCCGAACCACGCGGCAGCGAAGCCGTCGACCGGCCGCCGGGACGCATCGGGATATCATAATCTGATGCTGCGGCGCGTGTGTTGGGGGATCCTCGTCCTCGGACTGATCCACGCGGCGTGTAAACCTCGTCCAGGGCCAATCGAGGTCGCCGACAACGTCGTCGCCATCCAGAATCAAACGACACGCGATTGGCGGAATGTCGTCGTCACCGTCAACGACCACTTCCGAGGGGGCGCACCGGCGCTCGCGGCAGGGAGCCGCATGGCCGCACCGCTGAGTCAGTTTCAAACGGCGTTCGGACAGCGATACGATGTGTCGCGGCAGATGGTCTTCCGGATCGAGGTGACGGCCACCGACGCCAACGGCGAACCGGTAAAGCTCGAGTTGGACAAGAGAGGGAAATGACGGACAAGGATCCACCACATGGCTCTTAAATCTGAATTCGAAACGACATGTCCGTGCTGCCGCGCAACGCTCGTCATCGACGTCAATCTCCGGCGAATCGTGAGGCACGTGGAGCCGCCGAGCGGTGAGATGCCGGAATTGAGCGAGGCGCACCGCCTGGTCGATGAACAGGCCCGGCGGCGCGAGGAACTCTTTCAGCAGTCAGTTGCCGCGGAGCGAACGCGCGGCGACGCGCTGTCGAAACGATTCGAGGAAGCGCTGCGGCAGGCGAATACCGAGCCGATCACGAAGCCGACACGGGACTTTGATCTGGATTAGGAGGGGACGGAGGGAACGGAGGGAACGGAGGTCACAACGGAGAAACGGAGTTAACGGAGACGAACGGAGTAACACGACGCCGGGCGCCATCCGTTTCCGCGCAACCTTCTCAGCGGATGGCACCCAGCCGTCGTGAATCTTCGTTCGTCTTCGTTAACTCCGTTTCTCCGTTGTGAACTCCGTTTTCTCCGTGACCTCCGTAAACTCCCGGGGCAGTTCCGTCCACCGATCCATGCGCTTGTAATACACCGGCTTGCGGCCGTAGCGCGCGCGATATTCCCGATATCGCTTCCGCAGGCGATCGATTCGCGCGTCGACTGTGTGTAGCCGCCGGTGCGGTAATTCCAGCAGCATCCGTTCGACCTTCCAGACGTTTCCCGGAGACAGCCGCCAGTCGTAGTTCCCGATGTTGCGCAGGTCCGCGATCGCGTAGCCGGTGATGCGTCCCGAGAAGTCGACATACTCGTCGACGTAGCTGAGGGCGAGCGCGCGCGGCGTCGCGAACACCGGCTTTCGCCCGTGCAGGCCGGGATCGCGCGAACGGCCGATCGATCCCCATCGGCCATTCCGGCGGTACACGAAGAGGACGTGATCCAGTTCGTCGATCGATTCAAACGACATGACGAGCGGCGGCCATCCATGCTGCTCGAGGATCACCGCCGCGGTCAGCGCGGCCTCCAGACAATGGGCTGAGTGATGGTTGATGACGCCGCGAAACGTCCGCTGGGTTGCTCCTTCCGGCGGCGGTTCGGTGTTGTAGGGAAGTGCGTTCAGAAAGCGCTGCACCTGAAGCGGCGTTCGAAGGCGAGCAATGATCCGCCGCTCGCGCCGAGTAAACGATGACAACGGCGGCCGCACCGCGCCAATCGGAGGCGTCGATCCGGCGCTCAATCGGCGTGTCTCACTGCGTCCATCAACTGCGCCGGGGTCCAGTCGTTGCCGCTGAACACCGTTTCGAGTGTGCCGTCGGATCGGATGACCGCGGTGCGCAGATTATGCGTCACACCTTCGGCGCTCGTCCCTTCACGAATGACCGACACACCGAATTTCGTCACGAACCCATCGATCGTCTCGCGATCGCCGGTCACGAAATGCCAGAGTCGTGTATCGGCGCCGACTTTCTTCGCATGCGCGGCGAGGACCGGCGGAGTGTCGAACGTGGGATCGAAACTGACCGACAACAGCGCAACTCGATCGCGGAGTTGTGCGTCTGCCAGGATCTCTGTTTGAACACCTTTGAACTGCCGATCCATCCGCGGACAGAAGTCCGGGAACGGACACCGGGTGTATATGAATGTGACGACAAGGACCTTTCCCCGCCAGTCCGCAAGAGAGCGCGGCGATCCTGTTTCATCGACCAGTCTGACCTCCGGCACTCGTTCACCCGGCTGCAGGATGACCGCCGGCGGTGTTGCGGCGGGCAGAGGTGTTTCGTGACCGGTACGTTTAAGGGCAGTCAAGTATCCTGTGTACTCCTTGACTACGAGCGTGCCCTGCACCAGATCGCCGGCTTCGAGGCCGTTGAGGAGCGTGGGATCGGAAACCTTGAACGGCATTGTCATGCCCGGCATCAGTCCACGAATATCTTCATGCTTGATGGTGACTTCCTGACGGCCGCGATCGACGGCAAGGACTTGCCCGCGCAGATCGTAGTGCTGAGACCGCACACACCCGCACACCATGGCAGAGGTAGTGACGAAGACCGTAACCCAAGTACGCACGATTGCCAATGTAACGTGAGGCCGCACGTTGGTAAAGATTGTCACGGATGAGGTTTCGTACACTGCGAAGTCGCGGCATGCATTCTGCTATACTCCCGCCCGAATGGGAGCCCGCCCCTTGTCTGTGCAGCCCGACCTTGCTGTTCGGAACAATCCGCGAGCGCACATCGGCGAGACTGGTCCAGGGCGCGCGGGCCGCTCGTTGTCAGAACAACTGCGCGTCATCTTTGTAGCGCAGCCCCTCCGGCTACACCCAACGCTCCGGCGCTCTGTCGAAGTTTCGGCCGAGGCCGGTCAGGCTGCCTAGGGTAGGAGTAAGTGACAGATGGGCAGGAGACTCTACGTCGGTAACCTTCCGTACTCGGCGACCGAAGATCAGCTCACCGAAATGTTCAGCCGCGCCGGTAAGGTCGACAGCGTACGCGTCATGCGCGACATGGCGACCGGTCGAGCTCGCGGCTTTGCGTTCGTCGAGATGGGCACGGAGGAGGAAGCACAGAAAGCAATCAGCCAGTTCCACGAACAGCAGATGGAAGGACGGGCGCTGGTTGTGAACGAAGCGCGTCCAAAGCCTGAGGGCGGCTTCGGCGGCGGCGGCCGCGGGGGCGGCGGCGGTTATCGTGGCGGCGGTGGCGGCGGCAATCGTAATGTCGACGATGGAGACTTCAGCGGCGGCCGGCGCAAGGAACCGCGCTGGTAAAGGGACAAGGCAAAAGGCAAAAGGGACAAGGAAAGGTTCGAAGGCCTCTCCTTGTCCCTTTGTTTTTCCCTTTCCTTTTCCCTTGTCCCTTTTCCCTTGTCCCTTTATTCGTCAACTACCCAGCCATCTCGCAGATTGACGACCCGACTTCCGTATGCCGCATTCGTCTCTGAGTGCGTAACCTGGATGATCGTCGTCCCTGCTTCGTTCAGCTTCTTGAACAACTCCATAATCTCTTTGCCCTGGCTCGTGTGCAGGTTGCCCGTGGGTTCGTCGGCGAGAATGACTTTTGGATTGGAGATCACTGCGCGCGCGACGGCGACGAGCTGCTGCTGACCGCCTGAGAGCTGATTCGGGTAGAGATCTTTTTTCCCAACGATCGCGAACCGGTCGAGAATGTCGCACACCATGCTTTCGCGCTCGGACTTCTTGATGTCGCGGTACGAGAGCGGGATATCGAGATTCTCGTAAACCGTCAAGTGATCGAGCAGGTGATAGCTCTGAAACACAAAGCCGATGTACTGCTTGTGGAGCTTCGCGCGATCCTTGGCGGCGAGTTTATGCACCGGCTGATCGAGAAAGTAATACTCTCCCGTCCACGCGCTGTCGTGCATACCGACGATGTGGAGAAGCGTCGACTTTCCGGCGCCCGACGGTCCCATGATCGAGATGAACTCGCCTTCTTTCACGTCAAGGTTGATTCGGCGTAGCACGTACGTGCGACTGGTGCCGTGTGCGTAGGACTTCTCGATATTGCGAAGCGCGATCAACGCGTTCGGGGCGAGTGCGACCTCGTTTGGTGTGCTTGATACCGGTTGAGGCGCTTTGGAAAAAAAAGCCATGAGCTGCTGGACCCTTTCTGATGAATCGTTCCGGTACTCGACCGTTAGACGGCTCGTAGGGAGGATCGGTTTCTCATTATAGTGCCCAGTTTACGGTCCGGCATGCCCCTGCCGGATTTGTTATTGACGCGCCACGTACCGCTCCCCATATTGCATATAAAAAGAGGCTGGGACGGCCCGTTCGGCGTCCAAACTGAGAGGCTGATGTCCGCGTTCCCTGTTCTCGTGTTGATGGCTGCCGTGACGGCCGGGGTATCCCAAGAGAGGCCCACGTCGACGGCCGCCCCTGCGGCGGACGTCTCCCATGCCACCGCCACCGCGGCTCCGCCTTCTATTGATCCTGACGATGAGTTGCCGGTCTCGGTGGATCGGATCCGCCGCAAGTTGTCCGAGCCTCCAGCTCTCAAAGTAAAAACAGAGGGGAATGTCTTCCGAGTCGAAGTTCTCGGCAGAAAGCCGACGATCGAAGACATCCTCGGTCCTGACTACTTGAAGGGGCCGATGCCGGCCGTCGCGGGAGGGATGACGCACCAGGAATTCCTTGACCTGGTTACTCCGAAGGATGTGCAGGGATATGCGGCCTTCAGCAATAAGGAAGCGGCAATGGTCGCGGCCACGTCATTTGCGCTGAAGTGGGCAGTTCTGAAAGCGATCCAGAAATACCAGGACGCTAAGGCCGACCGCGACCGCGAAGCGGCGCGCAAAGAAGTCCTGGATGCGCTCGCCGACCTCGAGAAAGCCCGCGTTGCAGCGGGCCTGCCTCCGAAATAAAAAGGCAAAAGGGAAAAGGTAAAAGGGAAAAGGTAGAAGGAAAGATCCTCTACCTTTTCAAAAAGGTCTCGATCTCCTCCACCGTGCGCGGCACGGATTTCGAAAGCCTCTCGAGTCCTTCCTTGGTCAGCAGGTACGAGTCTTCGATCCGCACCCCGAGGTTTTTGTATTTCGCGACGACCGGCCGGACCTTCTCGATGAACGCCGCGTTCTCCGGCGTCTTCGGCAGGTCGTTCAACGCGGACTCACGAATGTAGATGCCGGGCTCGATGACGAAGGCCATTCCGGCCTCGAGCGATTTGCGCGGCACGCCGACGTCGTGCACGTCGATGCCGATCCAGTGCGTCACACCATGCGTTGACCAGATCTTGAATTGCATCCCACTGGTATCGGTCACGAGACCCAGGCGAACGAGCCCTGCGCGCAGGACTTCGTCGCAGGCGTTTTGAATGTCCCGCGGCTGTCCACCAATCCTGGCTGCCTTTTCCCCGGCCTGCTGTGCGGCGTAGACGATGTCGTAGATGTCGCGCTGTTCACGGGAAAACTTCCCGTCGATCGGGTAGGTGCGCGTGATGTCGCCGGTGAGGCCCTGATAGTTTCCCGCGGCATCGACCAGTAGCAGATCGCCCGGCTCCATCTTGCGGCTGGATTTCTCGTAATGAAGGATGGTCGCGTTCGGACCACTCCCGACAATCGACGGATACCCCCAGCTCATCGCGCCGTTGCGCAAATACACTTCCTCGATGGCCGCCTCGACTTCGTACTCGTATTTGCCCGGGCGCGCGGCGCGCATGCCGGCGCGATGCGCTTCGCTGGAAATCTCGACGCTCTTGCGAAGTACGTTCTGTTCGTAGGGCGTTTTGATCTGTCGCAGCTCGGCGAGAATCGGCGTCGCATCCTGCACGCTGAAACCGAAGAAGCGCTCGCGGAGCTTCGCCGCGAATTCGGCTGCCCGGCCTGGCGAACTGGCCAGATCGAACACCGGCTCGAGAAGAAGCGCCAGCTTTCCACGCCCGTCGGATAACGCCTGGAAGAATCGCCCGTACTCAGTCGGCGCTCCACCCATCGCACGCTTCGAAAACATCGCCGCGATGAACGGCTGGAACTGGTTGAGCGTCATGACCGTCTCGATGCCGCTTGCCGCTGATGCTTCTGCCGCCGTCAGACTGTGGCCGTTCCAATGCTCACGACGCGCGTCCCCCTCACGCACGAACAGAATCTCTTTCCGTGTTTCATTGCCCGGCATCAGCACGAGGATGGTTTCTTCCTGATCGATGCCGGTCAGGTAAAGCAGGTTGCTGTCCTGGCGGTATTCGTAATTCACATCGTTCGAGTACACCCGTTCGGGCGCGCTCCAGAAGATTGCAATACTCTCGGGTCCGAGCCGTTCCATCGTATGACTACGTCGCGCCTTGAGATCGTCCTGCTGCGGTCCGGCAGCGGCCGTCATCACCGACAGCGCGAACATGAGCAGTACCGCCGAAGCGATGGTTACGGTGCGGCGCCCGCCCTGGCGCACGCGCTTCGGCGCGACAGGAGCTCGGAAGTCGTTCTGCAAGTTGCACATGGTGGCCGGCCCATGTTACCAGAGTTCCACCTTCGCGCAGACGCTTCGGTGGACAAGCCCGCCCCGTTCACCGGCAGGGTAAGGGCATTCACCGGAAACACCGGGATTCGCCCAGGATGGCGCCGTATCCTGACCACAGATGAAATGCATCAGTGCCGCGAGTGGACACATGACGAACGAAGAAGAAACGCCTCGAATCAACAGTGGGCCCGTCCTGGTGGGTCTCATCCTCACCTTCGTTGGACTGGCGATGCTCGCGGATCGAACAGGGATCTCCGGCGGCCTCCATCTGGCGGGAAAGTTCTGGCCGTTCGTCATGATCGCGTTCGGAGTGACGCGTGTGATCGCGCCGCCGGAACCACGGACGGGACATCCACCATCGAAGTGGACCGGCATCTGGTTCATCTATCTCGGTCTCTGGTTTTTCATCAACGAGTTTCATGTCTTCGGCCTCTGGTACACCTCGTCGTGGCCGCTTCTCATCGTCGGCACCGGGCTGGGGATGATCTGGCGAGCGATTGAAGCGTCCGATCGCCGATCGGGTCAGCGCACCGAGGGAGGGCAATGATGGACACCCCGCAGCCCGCTCGTCCGATCGCGCCGCAGCTTGTGATGGGCCTGCTCATCGTCGTTGTCGGCATGCTGTTCACGCTTGAAAACGTCGGCGTCATCGACGCCCACGAATACCTGCGGTACTGGCCGGTCGGACTGATTGCGGTGGGAATGTTGAAACTTTGGCAGGGAAGCGGCAGTGCCGTCTTCGGCGGCTTCATCTTCGTACTTGCGGGCGTCTGGCTTCTTCTGCAAGCGATGGGAATCGTGACCGTGAGTTTGTGGAACCTATGGCCGATGCTCCTCGTGTTTGCCGGCGCGTCGATGGTCTGGCGGGGTATGTATGGCGGGAGTGTGGAGCGTGCCACGGCGGATGCGTACTCGACCGTGAGTGCCATGGCAGTATTGGCGGGCGTCAATCGTGGCAATACTTCCAAGACGTTTCGCGGCGGCGATCTCACTGCTGTCTTCGGCGGATGCCAGATCGATCTGCGGCAGGCCGCAATCGAGGGGGAAGCGGTGATTGACGTGTTCGCCATGTGGGGCGGAATCGAGATTAAGGTCCCGGAAAACTGGAACGTGTCGGGACGCGTGACGCCAATCTTGGGCGGCTACGAAGACAAGACCCGGCATGTGCCTGATGGAACGAATCAACGGCTGCTCGTACGCGGCCTCGTGATTATGGGCGGCGTCGAAATCAAGAACTGATACCAGCGCATGCATCCGATCCTGGCGCGAGGCACCCGCCTTGCGCTGTATCTGGCGGTCTGGACCATCATCGGCTTGCTGCTGGCCGCGTTGCTTGCCGGCCCTGGCGGGCTTGCGGCCTCGCAAGCGCTCGCCATCGCGCTGCCGATCGCGCTTGCCTACGCGTTCTTCTGTCTCTCTGCCTGGTACGTTGCGCGCAGCACACCGATCGGTCCAACCGGCCCAGTTCGCCTTGCTGCTACGGCGCTGACCTCGTCGGTGATCTCGAGCGCGGTGTGGCTCGCGGTTGCGCGCGGCTGGCTCGAAGTCTTCACGCGAGGCAGCGACCTCGCCTCCGGCCGCGTGTTTCTTGCCGTGCGGCCGCTGATCTTTGGTTTCGGTGTGCTGCTGTACCTCCTGTCGCTCGCGATCAGCTATGTGGTCGCGGCATTCGAGCTCTCGCGGCAGGCGGAGCGGCGTGGCCTCGAGGCGCAGGTCCACGCGCGCGAAGCGGAACTTCGATCGCTTCGCGCCCAGATCGATCCACACTTCCTGTTCAACAGTTTGCATTCGATCAGCGCGCTGACGACCGCGGACCCGCCGGCCGCCCGCCGCATGTGTGTGCTGCTCGGTGACTTTTTCCGCGACAGTCTGGCGCTCGGATCGGAAGACCGCATTACGCTTGGCCGTGAGCTGCAGCTGGCTGAACGATTCCTCGAGATTGAACAGGTGAGATTCGGCGAACGACTGCGCGTCAGTGTCGAGGTCCCCGTCGACGGCAGCGTGTTGATACCGCCATTGCTTCTTCAACCGCTGGTCGAGAATGCCGTGACCCACGGTGTCGCTCACGTCCTTGACGGAGGGCTCATAGCGATCAGAAGTTCAGTGACTGACGCGGCATTGAGAATCGTGGTCGAAAACCCGTGCGACCTCGATCGTCCGAGGCGCACCGGCACGGGCGTCGGCCTGTCGAACGTGCGTGCTCGCCTGCGGGCAGTCTATGGCGACGATGCCCGCGTGACGTCAAAGGAAGCCGATGGGATTTGGCGCGTCGAGCTGACACTTCCCGCGGAACGATCGCAAGTCGCCGGGCGTCAGGAAATTCGTCGCACGAACGCGGAGCTGCCCTCATGACGACTGATTCGCTTCGTGTCGTGGTTGTTGACGATGAGCCGTTGGCACGGGCGGTGGTCCGCGAGTACGTGGCAGCGCATCCCGGCGTTGAAGTTGTTGCCGAGTGCGCGAACGGGTTCGAAGCGGTCAAGGCCGTGTCGGAGCTGTCGCCCGACCTGATGTTCCTGGACGTACAGATGCCAAAACTGAGTGGCTTTGAAGTGCTCGAACTCGTTGGCCGCTCGGTGCCGGTCATCTTCACGACAGCGTACGACCAGTACGCGCTCAATGCGTTCGAAGTCCACGCGATTGATTACTTGTTGAAACCGTTCAGCGCCGAGCGATTTGCCGAGGCGCTGACGCGCGCGCGCGCGCGGCTCGCCGCGCGGGAGGACATGCCGGTCGAAGCGCTGGTCGACGGAATTCGAACGAAGCAGACGCCGCTCGAGCGCGTGCTGATCCGCGACGGTTCGAAAGTGCACGTACTGCCGATCGAAAAGATCGATTACGTCGAGGCGCAGGACGATTATGTTGCGTTTCACTCTGACGGCAAGTCCTACTTGAAGGATCAAACGCTGGCCGCGGTCGAGGGGCTTCTCGATCCAGCGCGATTCGTCCGCATTCACCGCTCGTATCTGTTGAACATCGAACGCATCGCGCGGGTCGAGCTCTATGCCAAGGACAGCCGTGTCGCCATCCTCCGAGACGGCGCGAAACTGCCAGTCAGCCGCGCCGGCTATGCGCGATTAGCCAAGTTGCTGTAGCGTATCCATCCTGATGCGTCGTTCATTTATCGCCCTCTCACTCACTGTTCTTACGTGCGCGTCGTTGGTCATCGCCCAAGATACATCCAGCAAATCACCTGACTGGGCGTATGGGGTTCCGAACACGCCTCCCGCGGCAGGCGGCGCGCCGCGGCAGCCGGATACGTCGCCAAAACGTATTCCTGACAGCACGCAGGCGTTCACACTCGCCGAGTTGCGCGACTTCTTTCACGTCGCTGACTGGTTTCCGAATGATCACCCGCCGATGCCGGAGGTATTCGTCCACGGCCGCGCCCCGGACGTGAGGGGCTGTGGCATGTGTCACATGCCGAACGGCAAGGGACGGCCGGAGAACGCGCCCATCGCCGGCCTTCCTTACGCCTATGTCGTGCAGCAGCTCCTCGACTTCAAGAACGATCTACGCGCGAGTGCCGATGCGCGCAAGACCAACACGACGCAGATGATTCAGGCGGCAAAGGCGATGACCGACGATGAGATCAAAGCAGCTGCCGAGTACATCGCGTCTCTCAAATACACGCCGTGGGTTCGCGTCGTCGAGACCGAGACCATTCCGAAAATGCGGATCGGTGGCAATGTGTTCTTCCCGATTGCTGACGGAGGCACCGAGCCCCTCGGCAACCGCATCGTCGAAACGCCTGAGGATGCGGAGAGATTCGAACTGCGCGATCCGCATTCGGGTTTTGTTGCCTACGTGCCGCGAGGCAGCATTGCGAAAGGAGCGGCGCTGGCTTCGAGCGGCGGCAGCAAGACCCTGCCGTGCAATGTCTGTCATGGACAGGATCTGAACGGCCTCGGACCGGTGCCAGCCATTGCCGGCCGGTCGCCGAGCTACATCATGCGGCAGCTGTGGGACATTCAGCAGGGAACCCGTAAGGGGGTCTGGTCACCACTGATGAAGCAGGTCGTCGCACAGCTTTCGCCCGACGATATGCTGAATCTCTCCGCGTACGTTGCGTCGCTAGGACGATGAACAAAGGGAAAGGCCTTCCCCCCTTTCCTCTCTTACTGTGTCGTGAAAAGAATCCAAACGGACGCCGGGAATTGGTTGCCGGCAAGATCAGTACTCCAGCCATGCACACCAAATTGATACTGCGTGCCCGGCTGCAGCGGCGCCGTCGGCGTGATGATCGCCTTTCGGTAGTTGTCCTCGAAGCTCACGGTGAACGACACGAATTGGCCCGTGGCCGGGTGATACAAATACACGCCGGTTCCGGTAGTCAATGACATCGCTCGAACCGGATTCATCGGTTCGCTGAACTGCACGCTCGGTGTCACCGTCACCGGCACCCCGGTGCTTCCGTCGATCGGTGTGAAGACGACCGTCGGTGACGGCGGCGCGATATCGACGGTGTTCCCGGTCGTGAATGACGATGTCTCCGTCGGCATCACATTGCCGGCGACGTCGCTGATGCCCGCAATCGAAATCGTGTGCACAGTGTTCGCGGCCATGAGTCCGGTCAATGTGAGCGTCAGCGTCCGGTTGCCGTTCGAGAGCGTGCGCGCCGCGATCGGCAGTGGGTTGCCGCCGGCGAGAACGTTCACCTGACTGATGGTCGTCGCGCGGACCGGCTCATTAAAGATCACTTCAATCATCGCGTTTCGCGGCACGCCACTGAGTGCCGGTGGTGAGACGGCCAGCACCTGTGGGGCGACCGTGTCGGTCTCGCTCGACGTCGTGAAGAAGATACTCACGGCATTGAGCGGGTTGCCTGCGAGATCGAGCAGGTTGCCTGACGGCCCAAAGAAGTAACTATGCCCGGGCAGCAAGGTCGCTGGTGGCACGTACGTCCACACGCGGCCGTCGGGGCTCAATGATGCCGTTCCTCCCGCGATGCACCCGAACGTGGGGTACTCATACAGTGCGCAGCCGAGATCGGCAGGAATGCCGCCTGGATCCATCGGTTCATCGAACATCATCTGCAGCACCGCGTTTACGGGAACGTTGGTCGCTCCGTAGACTGGGTTCGCCGACACGACGGAGGGTCGAATTGTGTCCGGAATCAGACCGGTCGTGAATGTCGCAGCCGATGAGGGTGCCAAATGGCCGGCGACGTCTTCCGCTCCGTTGACCGACAGCGTCACTGCGGTCGAGGCCGGCAACGGAGCCTGCGGCGTCACATAGAACGTCTTGTTGTCGATGTGGCTCAGCACGAACGGCACGGCACCTCCGGCGGTCATCGAAACCGTCGTGGTGTTAATCGTCGTCGGGTTGATCGGTTCGCTGAACCGAATGATTCCCAGAGCGTTCAGGCCGACACCCGACGTGCCATGCAACGGAGCAATCGATGGCGCAGCGAGGGCAGACTCGTCGCTGGTCGTACCAACATAGAAGTAGAAGTTCGTTCCCGCGAACGCCGTGCCCTGGGTGTCGGCGATGTCGGCGGTGGCGAACACATAGTAGTACGCGCCCGCCTGGAGCGGATTCTCCGGCACGAAATGAATCGTCCGGTTGCCGTTGCGAAGTGAGCGCGTACCGGCAATCGGCGACCCGGCGCCGAAGAGATAGACGCCGAACGACCCATCGGTCACCGTCGCCGGATTCAGCGGCTCGCTGAACTCGATATCGACAACGGAGTTCTGAGGATTATCGAACGTGCCCGGGATCGGATTCGTCTGGACAGCCGCCGGCGCGAGTGTTGCCGGATCCGGCGCGACCAGGAACTGACCGTAGTACGGGAAGACCGGATTACGCGACGAATCGGTCGCGCTCTCGGTCATGAAGATTTCGACGATGGAATTCGGGGCGAACGGCGCGGACGGCGTAAAGAGCACGATGCGGCCATTGCCTGAGACGGTGATCGTGCCGGGCACGATCTGACCATTCTGAGCCACCACTGTGGCGCCGGGTACCGTCGACGGATCCAAGGCGGAATCCAGATACAGCGTGATGCTGGACGTCGGTCTGACGCCGCTGCCGACTGGCCGCTGCGTGACGATGTTTGGCCTCAGTGCATCGAACGGGGCGGTGCTGAAGGAACTCGTGAACCCGGCGAAGGCATTCCCGGACAGATCGCGAATGTCGGACGTCCCGACAATGGTGTAGGTAATATCCGGCGACAGCGTCGTCGTCAGGAAGATCATCCGGTTGTCCAGAGACCGCGAGATGCTCACGCCGACTCGCGCGGTGCCATTGAACAGACCAAGCGTACTGTCGTTGATCGTCGCCGGAGACACGGACTCCGAGAACGTCAACGTCATCGTCGTATATGGGCCCAGACCGGTCGCGTCAGGCGCTGGCGTGACGCTCAGGAGCGTGGGAACAGTGACGTCCGCCTCCGATCCCGTGGTGAACTGCGGGGTCAGGTATTGGAGCGGATTACCCGCATAATCCGTGATCTGCGAGGTGTAATTCGTGTACCAGAAGATCGTCGTGTTCGCCGGATAGCGTGACGCAGGTGTGAACGTCACGATCGTATTCGTGGAGTCAACAGAGTAGGTGCCGGCGACCTGAACGGACCCGACATCGGGCACCTGCGCGTAGACTGGCATCGTTGCCGGACCAACCACGGACCGAGTGATCGGTTCGCTCGTCACCATCACAATCGAGGAATTCACCGCGACCCCGGCGGCACCATTGACCGGACTCATGCTCACGACCGTTGGAGCAGTCGTGTCCGGCGTTGACGAGGCGGAGGTCGTAAAGCCGCTCGTGAACGTGGTCATCGTGTGTGCAGCCAGGTCGCGCAGGCCGTTGACGGTGACCGTGTATGACGTCGATGTCGATAGCGGCGACGCCGGAGTGAATGTCAACGTCACTTGATCGGTGGCGAGCGCCACGGTTCCCGCCACCGATGGCGTCAGCTGAATACTGTTGTTCGCGACCGAAGTCTGATCGATCGCTTCGCTCATCACGACGCGCACGGGCGTGTTGACCGCAACGTTGGTGGCGGTATCGGGAGGCGCGATCGTGGTCACGGTCGGCGCCGTCCCGTCCACTGCGCCGCCGGTGACGAAGATGATCCCGACACCCGGGGCCACGTTGCCCGCCGGATCGGCGTAGTTGAAAACTGTGCCCCAGTATTGGCTATAGGGCAGGAGCGGCTGTGTCGGCGTCAGCAGGACGCTGCGGCGATCACTGGAGATCGTGATGGTGGCCGGGACCGGCGGCTGTCCGGCGTTGTTGTAAACGTAGAAATTGCTCGAGTCGATGGTAACCGGATCGATGGGCTCACTGAGCAAGACTCTGAAGACGGCGTTGAGTGGCACACCAGTCTGCCCGTAGAACGGGGACGTGCTCAGGATCGCCGGCGCGATCAAATCGACATCGTTGCCGGTCGTGAATGTGCTCACGAACTGGACGGCCTGATTGTTTCCGCTCGTATCGCGAACCTGCGCCGATACGGTGTAAAGCGAATTCGATGCGAGCAAGCCGGTCGCGGTCAGGGTCACAAGGCGGTTGCCGCTCGTCAGAACCGACGACACGGGCACCGGATTTCCATTTCGCAGCAGCTTCACTTCGGTGACGCTGGTGTTCGCAATCGGCTCATCGAACAGCACCCGAATCTTCGCGTTGCGGGGGACGGATATGGCGCCATTCAGCGGGTTCACGCCAACCACGGTTGGGGGGGTGGAGTCGGAAACGAGCGAGGTTGTGAAGGATGCCTGGAACCCCGTCATCGTATTGCCGGCGATATCTGAAGCGCAGCACAGTTGGACCAAGTAGGGTCGATTGACGGCCAGTGCCGAGGCGGGCGTAAAGGTGAACGTACGCGCGTCAGCATTCGCCGTGAGGGTGCCAGTGACGTAGAGTCCCGAGCGCAGGTCATAGAGGAAGGTGGGCTGCATCGCCAGTACGCTCGGCACGTCCATCGGCTCACTGAGCACCACTTGCAGGACGCTGTTCACGGGAACACCACTTGACGCCCAGCTTGCGCTGACGACAAAGGCCGGTGTGGTGTCGGCAGAACCGCCGGTGGTGAATTGGGACTGAAGAATTGGCACCTCATTGCCAGCGACGTCGTACGGATCGATCAACGCCGTAATCAACGTGTTGGCCGGCAGCGGATTCTGCGGAACGATCGTCAGGAGCTTGTTGCTGTTCGCAAGCACCAGCGTCACGGGCACCGATCCCGCCGGCGTCGACAGCGTCACGCTGCCAGGCGTCAGCGAGAGTGGACTGATCGGTTCGCTGAAGCTGACCCGAATCAACCCGTTGATGCCGACGCCGACCGAGCCGTTCACCGGCACGATTGACGTCACTGTTGGTGTGGTGGCGTCGCTCTGAGTCCCGAGATAGAAGTAATAGTTCGTGGCGGTCAGTGGCGTGCCCTGAGTGTCCTGGATTCCGCTTTGGAGGAACACGTAGTAGTAGGCGCCCGCCTGCAGGGGGCTGCCCGGAACGAACCGGATCGTCCGATCCCCATTCCTGAGCGATAACGTTCCAGGAATCGCCGTCCCTGATCCGAACAGATAGACGCCGAAGTTGGCCGGCATCGTGACCGTGGAGGGATTCAGCGGCTCGCTGAATTCGATTTCAACAATCGCGTTCAAGGGATTATCGATGCTGGCAAACGAAGGCGATGTGCGCACGATCACCGGCGCACCCGCAGCGGGATCAGGCGCGATCGTGAAGGAGCCACTCCACGGCGTGATCGCGTTCCCGAACGTATCCTGCGCGGTCGCCGTTACGAAGACCTGAATCACCGCGTTGGGCGCAAACGGCGTCGACGGCGTGAAGTTGATCGCGGTCCCGTTCCCTGGCGTTCTCAGCGTGCCGTCGACGAGTACGCCGTTTTGCGACACATAGAACGCGTGCGCGACGGTAGAGGTGTTCAGCGGCTTACTTACATACAGGGTGATCGGTGTCGCGCGATCCACGCCCGACCCAATCGGGAGTTGCGTGACGACGTACGGACGGTTTGGATCGAACGTCGAGGCGGTCCTGAACGTGCTCGAGAACGGCGCCAGGTGATTACCTGCAAGATCAGTATTGTCGGCCGTCGCGACGACGGTCATGACCGTATTCAGCGGCCAATTGCCCGACAGGAACACCATCCGGTTGTCGGCCGACCGCGCGATGCTGACGCTTTGCGGCACTCCACCGGCGAACAAGCCAATCATCCGGTATGTATCTACCGCTGCATTCATCGACTCCGAAAACGTCAGGGTGATCGTCGCCAACGAGCCAACTTCCGTCGTGCCGTCATTTGGCGTCACCGAGATTACGGTGGGTGCAGTCGTGTCAGCGGGGGCCGACGCCGTCGTAAATGACGAGAACGTGTATTGCAGCGGGTTATTCGCGAAGTCGGTGACGCTGAAGTCGAGGTTCGAGTAGACGTACACGATGCTGTTGGTTGGGAGCGGCATCGCTGGTGTAAAGGTGACCACCGTCCCATCGCTGGAAACCGCGTACGACCCATCGGCTCGCAGCGCGCCATTGTTGAGATAAACACTCATCGAGTTCGGTCCGACGCGCGACGGATCGATCGGCTCGCTGACCGTAATCGTGATCGAGGTGTTCAGCGGCACGTTCGTGGCGCCGCTCGGTGGGTTCACGCTCAGCACCGTCGGCGCAGTCGTGTCAGGGGTCGACGAACCAGCCGTGGTGAAGGAGGCCGAGAACGCCGCCATCACATTGCCGGTCGTGTCGCGCGCCCCGCTGACACTGAGTGCGTATGTCGTGGACGGCGCCAGGTTGCCCGACAACGTGAGTTTGAGGGTTCTGCGATCGGCCAACAGCGTGACCGTCCCCGCGGCAGCAGGCGTCAGCTGCAAGGTGGCGCTGTGAATAGAGGTCGGATCGATCGACTCGCTCATCCTCACTTGAACGAGCGCATTGACCGGCACGTTCGTCGTCCCGGCGGCCGGCGTTGCCGCCTCGACTGTCGGCGGCGTCACATCGGTCGAGCCGCCGGTTGTGAAGTAGATGGGGGAGAAGCCGGTCGCATTGCCGGCGACATCGGCGAAGAAGGCGACGTAGAAGTAGTACTGCGTGAATGGATTAAGGTTGGCAACCGGCGTCAGCGTCGCGCTCTGACGATCGGCTGCGATCGCCAGCGTGACTGGCACGAACACGCCAAGGCTGACGTTGTAGAGATAGAACGTCGATGGCGTGGTCAACGTGATCGGGTTGATTGGTTCGCTGAACGTGACCCGGATGGTCGGGTGGAGGCCGACATTAGTGTCGCCGTATTGCGGCGAATACCCGGTCACCGTGGGGGCAGTCGTATCCGTGGCCGTTCCGGCCGTGAACGTGCGCATTCCAGGGTTCGTCAGGCTGTTTCCGGCCAGATCGGTGAGGCCGGCAGACAGTGCGATCGTGTAGGTCGTGTTCGATTCCCATGGAACGGCTGGAACGAAGTTGATCCGGCGCAGTTCGTCGGCGAACGTGAACGTCCCGGCGACAGGAACCCCCGCCCTGAGAATCTGCAGCCCGGCCGCGCGCGCCGCCGCGTTAATCGGACGATCGAACTTGAGCGCAACGGCGGTATTGATGGGAACTCCGGTTTCGCCGTTGGGTGGATTGATCGCGACCAAGGTCGGCCCCGTCGTATCCGTGGCAAAGCCGGTGGTGAAGCTGTAAGACGTGCCGCCGAACTGATTCCCCGCAACATCTCTGAGCGCCGCGAACCAACCGATGTAGACGGTGTAATTACGGTTCACCGCCAGTAACTGAGTCGGCACGACCGTGATAATGCGCCCGGTAACGTCCAGCGTGACGGTGCTCGGCACGAATTGCCCGAGGAACCCGTCATACAACACCACACTGGATGCTGTGGCCACAGAGTTGCGGTCGAGCGGTTCGTTCATCTCGATCGTCGGCACGACATTCAATGGCACGTCGATCGTGCCATTGGCAGGACTGACCGTGAGTATCGCCGGCGCGGTAATGTCGACGTCGTTGACCGTGAAACCGCCGAAGACAGTGAGAACCTGGCTATTGGTAGTCACGACCACATCGCGCGGACCGAGCGTCGCGTTTGCATCGATCGTGATGTTCGTCGTGATCTGCGTTGGACCGGACACGACATTCGAATTAACCGTAACGCCTGCGCCGTAGGTGACGTGCGTCACGCCATTCTGCCAATTCGTGAAGTGCCCGGTGATCGACACGTTCAACGTGATGCCGCGCTGGCCCGCGTTTGGATCGACAACCGTGACTTCTGCTTCGCCCGGAAGCACGGCAAACGCGCTCGCGAGCGTGACGAATTCGCTGCCAGTGCTCACGATCACATCGCGCGGTCCGATGGCTGCCGCGTCGCTGACGCTGAACGGCACAGACAGCAGGGCGGGTCCGTTCACCGTGATCGTGCCAAGTGTGATGCCTGTCCCCAGGCTCACCTGCGTCAGGCCTTGCGTGAAGTGTGTGAAATCACCGTTCACGATCAGCGTGCCGCCCGTTCCCTGAACCGCCGCGACCGGAGTGATCGACGACAGTTTGGGCAGACCCGGGAGAACGGTGAAGGCGCCGACCTTCCTGGCTTCCTCCAGGCCGGTGCGCATGACCACGGTTCGTGACCCTGGAGCGGCATCGTGGTCGATCGTGATGTTGACCGTGGCGCTCGTCGCACTCGCCGGCACAATTGAATTGATGGTGATACCGGCGCCAAAGTCGGGCTGGGTGTTCGCATCGAAGTGCGTCAATTGCCCGTCGACGGTCACACTCAGCGTGTCACCCTGGCGAGCGGTGGCGGGTGAGACATTCGTGACGACGGCATCACCCGTGTTGACGGTAAACGCGTTTGCTCCGGTCGCGACCTCTCCGCTCGTCGTGACAGTAACGGTGCGCGCGCCAGTGTCGGCAGACAGGTGAATTGCGATGTTTGCGGTAAGCGAGGTCGGGCTGTTGATCAGGACCGAGTTCACGCTGATGCCGGCGCCAAACGACACGGTGGTCGATCCAGTTGCGAAATGAGTCGAGAACCCGGTGACTGTCACCTGGAACGTTTCGCCCTGCTTCCCGTGATCCGGATTCACCGACGCAACAGTCGCGGGGCTGGCCGTGACGAGGAAGAAGGTCCCCGACGCGGAGGACGAGATGACTTCCGCGTTGGTCGTCACGGTGACCGATCGCAGATCCGCAATCGCGATCGGACTGATGTCGATGTTCAACGTCACCGACGTCGGGCTCGTGACGGTGACCGAATTGACCGAGATCCCGTTGCCACTGAATCCCGCAGTCGTTACGCCGTTGACGAAGTGCGAGAACTGCGCGTTGATGACGACGTCGAGGTTCGTCTGACCTTGCTGTCCACTCGATGGCGTCACCGAAGTCAGCACCGCCTGCCCGGCGATCGTGAAGCTGGTCGTGAAACGATCCGCGGTGGCTTCGCCGTTCAGCCCGTTCGCGTTCTGATCCATCGGGTTGCCGACGGCATCGAGAATGTCGGGCCCGATCACGAGCGTGAATGTGCCGCTCGTCTGCGAGGCGAACACGACCTCGAACGCTTGCGAGTTCAATGGAGTGACCGCCAGTGGAGCGATAGCGCCGCCCGGACCTGTGAGGCTGACGACGTCGGCAAGCGTGAATGTCGATCCCTGAATCGCTTCATTGAACGTCAGCGTGAATCGATCGATCGGGCCGGCGACGGTATCGCTCGGCGACGCACTGATTACGCGCGGTCCCGTCACATCGTAGGTGACGCTGTTGTCGGTACTGGTCGAAGCCTGATTGAGGTTGCCCGCTTCGTCGGTGGCCGCGCCAGACGGGATGTTCACGACCACGAGCCCCGACGTCGTCATTCCAGTCACCGAAACCGTGTACGTGGTCCCGCTCCCGGTCACGCTCGCAGCAACGCCGGGCGCAGTACTGCCGGTGAAGCTCACGTCGGACGCTGTGAAACCGGTCACTGGCGTGCTGAAGACGACCGTGAACAGAACTGGCGCTGTGCGGGTTGGATCGGTCTGACCAGCGGCCTGATTGATCGTGACGCCCGGTGCCGTCGCGTTGTACGTGACGGTGTTATCGGTGCTCGTCGACGCGGCGGTCGGATTTGCCGCGAGGTCTGTCGCCGCGCCACTCGGGATACTTGCAACCACCGTCCCGAGGCCGTTCATGCCCGTCACCGTCACGGTGTAATTCGCACCGCTTCCAGTGACGTTGGCGACAAGCGTGCCACCCACGGTGCTCGCGCTCAGCGACACATCGCTCGAAGTGAACCCAGTGACTGGCTCGCTGAAGATGACCGAGAACACGATTGGTGACGTGTTGGTCGGGTCGCTTTGACCAGCAGTCTGATTGATCGTGACCGTCGGGACGACGTTGTCGAACGTGACGGTGTTGTCGGTGCTCGTCGATGCCGCGCTCGGGTTCGCGAGAGCGTCAGTTGCTGCTCCCGCGGGGATGGCGGCAATCACGACGCCGACGCCGGTCATGCCGGTCACCGACACCGTATAGGTAGTGCCACTGCCCGTCACGTTCGCGGTCAGCGTTCCTCCGACACTGCTTCCCGCGAGCGAGACGTCGGCATTTGTAAAATCAAGCACCGGCGCACTGAAGACGACCGTGAACTGGATCGGTGACGCATTGGTCGGATCTGTTTGACCGGCGGCCTGATTGATCGTGACGGTCGGACCGATGGCGTTGAACGTGACGCTGTTATCCGTGCTCGTCGACGTCGCACTGCTATTGCCGGCGAGATCGATCGCCGCGCCACCCGGGATACTCGCGACCACGGTGCCTGCGCCGCTCATCCCTGTGATTGACACGGTGTAGTTCGCGCCACTTCCGCCGACATTCGCCACGAGCGTCCCGCCGACCGTGCTGCCGTTCAAGGACACATCGTTCGACGTGAACCCTGTCACTGGTTCGCTGAACGTCACCGTGAAGAGAATTGAAGTTGCATTCGTCGGATCGGCCTGCCCGGCTGCCTGATTGATCGTGACCGTCGGCGCGGTCGTGTCGTAGGTCACCGTATTGTCGGTGCTCGTCGAGGCCTGATTCAGGTTGCCGGCCGTGTCCTGTGCGGCACCGGCAGGAATGCTGGCCTGGACCGTGCCCGAGCCGGTCATGCCAGTGACTGAGACGGTATACGCCCCGCCGGTGCCCGCGACGCTCGCCACGAGGGTGCCCGGCGCCGTGCTTCCGGTGAAACTGATGTCCGAACCGGTGAAGCCCGTGACGGGCGCGCCGAATAGCACCGTGAATACGATCGGCGACGTGTTGGTTGGATCTGTCTGCGTCGGCGCCTGGTTAATCGTGACTGTCGGCGCGATTGCGTTGTAGGCGACGGCGTTGTCGGTGCTGGTCGAAGTCTGATTCGGGTTGCCGGCTGGATCGGTCACGACACCCGATGGAATGTTGGCCACGAGCGTACCGCTGCCACTCATGCCGGTGACCGAGATCGTGTAGTTCGCGAGGCTGCCGCTGATGCTCGCCACCGGCGTTCCGCCAACGGTGCTGCCCACGAACGACACGTCGCTGCCTGTGAAACCGATCACGGGCTCGCTGAACACGACACTGAAAAGAATCGGTGACGCGTTGGTCGCGTCTGCCTGGCCCGACGCCTGATTGATCGTCACCGTTGGGACGACGTTATCGAATGTGACCGTGTTGTCGACGCTGCTCGACGCCTGGCTTGGATTGTTCGCGCCGTCGACTGCTGCGCCCGCTGGGATGCTCACGACGACGTTTCCGGGGGCCGTCATGCCACTGATCGAGACGCTGTACGTCGTCCCGTTCCCGGTGACGACGGCGACCAGCGTGCCCGGCGCCGTGCTGTCGGCGAAAGACACATCCGCGCTCGTGAATCCCGTTACCGGTGCGCTGAAGACGGCCGTGAAGACGATCGGCGTACTGTTGGTCGGATCGGCCTGACCTGCTGCCTGGTTGATTGCCACCGCTGGTGCAACGTTATTGAAGATGACCGTGTTGTCCGAGCTCGTCGATGCGGCGTTGGAATTGCCCGCGGGATCCGTCGCGACAGATGCCGGGATACTTGCAACCACCGTCCCTGTGCCCGTCATTCCGGTCACTGAAACCGTGTAGGTCAGTCCACTTCCCGAGACGTTCGCGATCAGCGTTCCGCTCACCGTGCTGCCAGTCAGGACAACATCACCCGTCGTGAAACCGTTCACCGGTTCGCTGAACACGACGGTGAATACGACCGGCGAAGTATTGGTCGGATCAGCTTGAGCTGCGGCTTGATTGATCGTGACCGTCGGCGCCACGTTGTCGAACGTGACGACGTTGTCTGCGCTCGAGGACGACAGGCTGGGATTGCCGGCCGCATCGACCGCGGCACCCGCCAGGATCACCGGCCTGACGGTGCCGGTGCCGTTCATTCCGGCGATTGCCACTGAATAGTTGGCGCCGCTCCCGGTGACGGCCGCGACCAAACCAGTGAGTGTGCTGATGCCGAAGCTGACATCGTCCGCCGCGAAGCCGGTGACGGGAGCACTGAACACAACCGTGAACTGGATCGGCGAGGTATTGGTCGGATCGGCTTGCCCGGCGGCCTGGTTGATCGTCACCGTCGGACCGATCACCGTGTGCGTGACGCTGTTGTCGGTGCTCGTTGAGGCGCTGTTGCCGTTCCCCGCAGCGTCCTGGGCTGCGGTACCAGGGATGCTCGCGACGACGGTGCCATTCCCGGTCATGCCGGTTACCGTCACCGTGTAGGTCGTAGCGGTGCCTGTAACGGCGGCGACGAGCGTACCGCCCACTGTGCTGCCGGCGAACGACACGTCCGCGCCGGTGAATCCGGACACGGCCTCGCTGAAGACCACGGTGAACTGAATCGTCGAAAGGTTGGTCGGATCGCCTTGATTTGCCGCCTGGTTGATCGTGACCGTCGGCGCGACGTTGTCGAACGTCACCGAGTTGTCGGTGCTAATCGAGGGCTGCGACGGGTTGCCGAGCGCATCGGTTGCGGCGCCGGCAGGAATCGTCGCGACCACAGGACCCGTTCCGGCCATCCCGGTCACCGACACAGTGTAGGTAGCGCCCGAGCCCGTCACGTTCGCGACGAGCGTGCCGCCGCCGCTGCCAGCGAGGTTGACATCGGTGGCGGTGAAGCCAGTGACAGGAGTGCTAAACACAACCGCGAACTGAATCGGCGACGCATTGGTTGGATCCGGCTGACCTGCCGCTTGATTGATCGTCACGGTTGGTCCGGTGACGTTGTAGGTGACGGTGTTGTCCGTGCTCGTTGCCGCCACGCTGTTGTTACCCGCGGCATCGGTCGCGGCACCCGCCGGGATGCTCGCCACGACGGTCCCTGTTCCCGTCATGCCGGCGACCGACACGGTATAGCTCGCACCACTTCCGCTGACGTTGGCGAGGAGGTCCCCGCCGACTGTGCTGCCCGCGAACGAGACGTCAGTGGGTGCGAATCCTGTCACCGGTTCGCTGAAGACGACAGTGAAAACGATCGGCGATGCGTTGGTCGGGTCCGCTTGTCCAACGGCCTGATTGATCGTGCCTGTCGGCGCGACGTTGTCGAACGTCACCGTGTTGTCGGTGTTAATCGAAGCCTGCGACGGATTGCCGAGCGCATCGGTTGCGGCGCCAGCAGGAATCGTGACGACGACGGTTCCGGTGCCGTTCATGCCGGTTACCGCCACGGAGTAAGTGGATCCGCTTCCCGAAACGTTGGCAACCAGCGTTCCGCCGACGGTGCTGCCGGCAAAGCTGACATCAGTCCCGTTGAAGCCTGTGACCGGTGCGCTGAAGACCACCGAGAACAGGATCAGCGACACATTGGTTGGATCCGGTTGCCCGGCGGCCTGATTGATCGTCACCGTTGGTGCGGTGGTGTTATAGGTGACGCTGTTGTCGGTGCTCGTCGAGACCTGGTTCAGATTGCCTGCGGCATCCTGCGCGACACCCGCCGGAATGCTGGCGACCACGGTACCCGTTCCCGTCATGCCGGTCACGGAGACCGTGTAGGTGTTGCCAATGCCGGTGACGTTGGCCACGAGCGTACCACCCACCGTACTACCGGCAAGCGACACGTCTGCGGCGGTGAATCCAGACACAATTTCGCTGAAGACGACGGTGAACTGAATCGGCGACGTGTTGGTCGGATCGCTCTGGCCTGATGCCTGGTTGATCGTGACCGTCGGTGCCACGTTTTCGAATGTGACGGCGTTGTCGGCGCTCGAGGAAGCGGCGCTCGTGGCGCCCACGAGATCCGTCGCGGCGCTCGCGGGAATCGACGCGACGACCGTGCCGGTTCCCGTCATTCCGGTCACCGAGACCGTATAGATCGCGCCGGTCCCGGCGACGTTTGCCACCAGCGTTCCGCCGACGGTACTGCCGGCGAAGTTGATATCTCCATTGGTGAAGCCGGTCACCGGAGCACTGAAGACGACGGCGAACTGGATCGGGGATCCGTTCGTCGGATCGGCCTGTCCGGCGGCCTGATTGATCGCGACCGACGGTCCGGTCGTGCCGAATGTCACGGTGTTATCCGTGCTCGTCGATGCCTGACTGTTGTTCCCCGCGAAATCCTTTGCAGCGGCGGCCGGGATGCTCGCGACGACCGTTCCGGTGCCGGTCATGCCGGTCACCGACACCGTGTAATTCGCGCCGCTTCCCGTCACACTGGCGACCAGCGTCCCGCCAATCGCGCTGGCAGCGAGCGACACATCGGTTGCGTTGAACCCAATTACCGGCTCGCTGAACGTGACGCCGAATTGAATTGGCGAGGCGTTCGTTGGATCGATCTGAGTCGCGGCCTGGTTGATCGTCACGGTCGGTGGCGTCGTATCGAACGTGACGGTGTTGTCCGTGCTGGTCGATGCGCGGTTTCCTGCCCCCGCGCTATCTATGGCCGCGTCGGCGGGAATGTTTGCGACGACGGTTCCGTTCCCGCTCATGCCAGTGACCGAAACGGTGTAGGTCGCGCCACTGCCACTCACACTTGCGCTCAGGGATCCGCCAACCGTGCTACCGGTGAAGTTGACATCAGACCCGGTGAATCCCGTGACCGGCGCGCTGAAGACGACACTAAATGAGATGGGCGATGCATTAGTCGGATCGAGTTGACCCGATCGTCCAATCGGTCCCGGCATTTGATTGATCGTCACCGTCGGACCGAGAGGACTGTAGAGGACGAGGTTGTCGGAGCTGGTCGAGGCGGCACTGGAATTACCGGCCACATCCGTGGCCGCTCCGGCCGGAATGCTCACCAACACGCTGCCGCTTCCGGTCATGCCGGTCACGGAAATGGTGTACGACGCGCCAGTGCCCGCGAGGCTCGCCGCAAGCGTCCCGCCAACGGTGCTGCCTGCGAATGACACATCGCCCGGCGTGAAGCCGGTCACCGGTTCGGTGAACTGGACAGCGAACTGAATCGGTGACGTGTTTGCGGGATCGGTTTGCGCCGCGGCCTGATTGATCGTGACGGTTGGTGGGGTATTGTCGAACGTCACCGAGTTGTCGGTGCTTGTCGAGGTCGCGCTCGGGTTCCCGACCGCGTCGTTTGCGGCGGCGGTCACGATGCTGGCAACGACAACACCGGTCGTGGTCATCCCGGTTACTGAAACCGTGTAATTCGCACCGCTACCGACGACGATTGCGGTGAGCGTGCCGCCGGCGGTGCTCCCGCCAAACGAGACGTCCGCCGCACCGAATCCAGTCACCGGCTCGCTGAACGTGACGGTGAACGCGATTGGCGCTGCCGCTGTCGGGTCCTGTTGTGAGACGCCCTGATTGATCGTGACCGCAGGCGCGACGTTGTCGAATGTGACGTGATTGTCGACGCTCGTGGACGCCTGGTTCGGATTGTTCGCGCCATCGATCGCTGCGCCGGCGGCGATACTTGCCGCGACGACACCAGTGCCGGTCATCCCGTTGACCGTCACGGTGTAATTTCCGCCGCTGCCGCTGACACTTGCCGTCAGTGATCCGCCGACGGTGCTGCCGGCGAAGCTGATGTCGGAACCATCAAAACCGGTCACCGGCGCGCTGAAAACCACGTTGAACGTAATCGGTGCCGCGCCAGTGGGATCTGGCTGCAAGCCGCCCTGATTGATCGTGACGGTTGGGCCCGTCGGCAGATATGTGACGACGTTGTCGACGCTCGTCGACACTGCGCTCTGGTTTCCAGCCGCGTCGGTGGCCGCCCCTGCAGGCACCCGCGCGATGACGGCACCAGTGCCGCTCATCCCACTCACGCTGACGATGTAATTCGCGCCACTGCCGGTGACGCTTGCCAGGAGCGCTCCTCCGACCGTGCTGTCACCCAGTGACACGTCGCCGGCGCTGAAGCCTGTTACCGGTTCACTGAAGGCAACGGTGAAGTTGACGGGGCTCCCGCTGGTCGGGTCCGCCTGGTTTGCCGCCTGGTTGATGACGACGGTCGGCGCAACGTTGTCGAACGCGACGACGTTGTCGCTACTCGTCGAGGCGTGACTTGCATTACCCGCCGTGTCTTGTGCCGCTCCTTGTGGAATGCTCGCGATCACCGTGCCCGGCGTCGTGCTCCCAGTCACCGAGATGGTGTAGTTCGCGCCGGATCCGCTGATGGTCGCGATCAAAGTTCCGCCGGCCGTGCTTCCAGCGAAGGACACGTCGCTCGGGCTGAAACCACTCACCGGTTCGCTGAACGTGACGGTAAAGAGGATCGGAGCGGTGGAAGTCGGATCAGCTTGCGCCGCCGCTTGTTCGACCGTGACGCTTGGCGCAACGTTGTCGAAGGCGACCGTGTTGTCGACGATCGCGGGTGCCTGGCTGCCGTTGCCTACCTGATCCTGCGCGGCGCCGGCGGGTATGGTGACGACGACATTTCCCGAGCTCGTCATGCCGGTCACCGAGACGGTGTAACTCGCGGCGCCTCCAGACACGCTCGCAACGAGCCCACCTCCGACCGTGCTGCCGGCGAAGGACACATCGCCTGCAGTGAAGCCCGTCACCGGTTCGTTGAAAATCACACTGAACAGAATGGGCGAGCTACCCGTCGGATCGGTTTGCGTCGCACCTCTATTTATCGTGACTGTTGGTGCTGACGCATCGAAGATGACGCCGTTATCAGTGCTCGTCGACGCGACATTGGGCTTGTTTGCGGCATCCACCGCGGCACCGGCTGGAACGCTCGCGACCACTGTGCCACTGCCAGTCATTCCTGTGACTGAGACGGTGTAAGTGGCGCCACTGCCGATGACGCTCGCCGTCAATGTGCCGCCGACCGTGCTGCCGGCGAAACTGATGTCAGTTCCATCAAAGCCGGTGACAGGCAGGCTGAATGCGACGGCGAATGCGATCGGCCCTGTGCTCGTGGGGTCGGGCTGCGAGCCCGCTTGATTGATCGTGACCGACGGAGCTGAAGAGTAGGTCACGACACGATCGGCACTTGTAGACGCCGTGCTCGGATTTCCCACCCCGTCAACAGCGGCGCCTGCTGGAATACTGCCGACGACAGTCCCTGACGTCGTCATGCCGGTTACCGAGACCGTGTAGGTCTGTCCCGTGCCTGAAACAGCCGCGATTAGCGTGCCGCCAGCCGTGCTGCCAGCAAATGAAACGTCGCTCTGAGTAAAGCCACTCACAGGTTCGCTGAAGATCACCGTGAAAAGAATCGGAGAGGTGAGTGCCGGGTCGGCTTGCGTGGCTGCCTGATTGATCGTGACCGAAGGTGGCACGTTGTCGAACGCCACCGCGTTGTCAGTACTCGTTGACGCGAAGCTGTTGCGGTTGCTGCTGTCGCGCGCGGCACCCGCGGGAATGCTTGCTACGAGCGTCCCTTTGCCGGCCATGCCGGTCACCGACACGCTGTAGTTCGCACCGCTCCCCGAGACCTGCGCTATCAGCGTCCCTCCGACAGTGCTCCCGGCGAAGTTGATGTCGGACGCGTCGAAGCCTGTGACGACGCTGCTGAAGAGGACATCGAACACGATCGGCGCTGCATTGGTCGGATCCGGTTGGGCGGCGCCCTGATTGATAGTGACCGTAGGCCCCGCGGGGTTATAGGTCACGCTGTTGTCTTTACTCGTCGACGCCAGATTGCCGTTGTTTGCGGCGTCGCGAGCCACATTGGCGGGAATGCTGGCGATCACCACGCCGGGACCTGTCATTCCGGCGACCCAAACGGAGTACGACGGGCCGTTCCCCGACAAGAACACGCTGAGATCGCCAGGGGCCGTGCTGCCCGCTAGTGAAACATCTCCTGCGGTGAAGCCTGTGACCGGTCCGCTGAACTTGACGGTGAAAAAGATCGGCGACCTGCTGGTGGGGTCGGCTTGAGACGAGGCCTGATTAATCGTGACGGTCGGTGCGGTTGCGGGAGAAGGAGCCCCGGCGGCTGCCGCGCGAGTGGATGTTGCGGCAACCAGAAACACGCCGACCGCAATTGTTCTGACGAGCGTTGTCCACCATAGTCGGTGAACGGTCATAAGTCGCCCCTGAGGTCGGACCGGAGGTAATCGCCGAGGGTGCACCGCAGAGATCAACGGCGTAGACCCGCGCCTGTAACAGTCGGCTCGCGCCTCCATTCGCTACCGGCGAGGTCTCGCCGGGGCCTTGGGCCCGGCGGACGCTCCACGTACAACGCCATTCCGCCACACCCAGGCCGCACGTGTGCGCGGCCCCCGCGCAGCAAACGCAATGCCTCAGATAGAGGCTCGTCAATACTTCAAAACGTTCAAAGTTGTCGAGACAAATCAAAGGTTGGGTGGCTGACCCACTTGGATGGCGCAGTACGAAAGTTCAATTGGCCCCCGACTTTATTCTGAGGATCGGCCGGTGCTGTGGCTGATTTGCACCTGGCAGGTCTCACGCCGTTGCCTTTCGAACTCTCCCTTCCAGCCCCGAAGGGGCGGCTTGACAGCAGGCTCCAGCGGCAGCGTAGAATGATCACATATTAACTAACTGGTTAATTTGTTTTATGCACAGCCCCCGGCGGCAGAGCGGACGCAGGCGACAGGAGGAGCGGAGCGCGGCTTCTCGGCGGCGCGTTGTTCGCGCCGCCGCCGCCGAGTTTGCGGCGCGTGGCTTTGCCGGGGCGAACGTCGATCGCATCGCGCGCGCCGCCCGGGTCAACAAGGCGATGATCTACTACCACTTCACCAGCAAGGCTGCCTTGTATCGCGAGATCCTGCGCGACATGTTCGAAGCCGTCGCCGTTCGCGTCGACCAGGCGAGTCAGATGGATTCGTCTCCCGACGATAAGGTGCGCGCGTTTGTCGAAGCGATTGCGATTGAGGCGGAGGCGCGGCCGCATTTCCCGCCTATCTGGTTCCGCGAGATCGCCGAGAACGGCACACATCTGGACCCGCCAACGATGCTCCACATGCGCCGCGTCGTCACCGCACTCGGCCGCATCCTGCGCGAAGGGATCGATGCGGGACGCTTTTGTCCGATCAATCCGCTGCTCGTGCACGCCGGCGTGGTTGGGCCGTTGCTGTTGTACTTCGCGAGCGCGCAGCTGCGGCGCAGACTCGAGAACGCAGGAGTGCCCGGCGCGGCGATGGTGCCGCGCGATCAGGTCGTGGCGCACGTGCAGCGCCTGGCGCTAATCGCTCTGCGAACGAGCGCAGCGAGTGAGCCACCGGAGCGGAGCGGGGCAAAGGGGCCCCTGGAAGGAAAGAACACATGAAGATCGATCTTCGGCCGTTGCACCTCGTCATGGTGGTGGCGGCGACGGTCGCGGTGGCGTGCGGGGGTCGCGCCCAGGAGAATGCCGAACGCGCGTCGGGCTACGTCGAAGCGACAGATGTTCGCGTCGCTCCGCAGGTGGGTGGGAGACTGATCGAAGTCGCAGTATCGGAAGGCGATCGCGTTGCCACCGGCGCGCTGATCGCAAAGCTCGAGACGACAGATACGGAGATCGCGCTGCGGCGAGCCGAAGCCGATCGCGATCAGGCGGTCGCGGCGCTGAAACTCCTCGAGGCAGGCTCGCGAGCGGAAGACATTCGCCAGGCCCGGGCGCAGGCCGAGTCGGCGCAGGCCGACGTCGTCGCGGCGGAATCGGAACTTCAGTCCGCGACCGCCGACCTGCAGCGCTTCGAGGCGCTCCTGCAATCCAACTCCGGCTCCCGGAAACAGCGTGACGACGCCGCGACGCGGCGGGACGTGGCGGCGGCTCGTCTGAACGCCGCGCGCGAGCGGGCACGCGCCGCCGGTGAAGGAGTTGCGCGTTTGCGGGCCGGAGCGCGGCCGGAGGAAATTGCCGGCGCGCGTGCGCGCGTGGCGGCAGCCGATGCGCAGATTGCCGCGTTGCGCAAGAGCATCACTGACGCGGTGTTGACCTCCCCTGTCGCGGGAATCGTGACGGCGAAGCTGGTAGATGCGGGAGAAACGGTTGCGCCGCGCACGCCTGTCGTCGCGATTACCGATCTCGATCACGCCTGGGCCAACGTGTACGTCGACGAACCAGTTGTTCCACGGCTCCGTCTCGGGCAGCCAGTCACGCTGGTGACCGATGCCGGGCAGCGCCTGCAGGGCACCATCACATTCATTTCGCCGAAGGCGGAGTTCACACCCCGCAACGTTCAGACTGCCGCCGAACGATCCAAACTCGTGTATCGGATAAAAGTGAGCAGCGACAATCGTGAGGGTGTGCTCAAACCGGGAATGCCGGTCGAAGCCGAGCTGCCGAAGTAACGCGATCCATGGAACCCGCCATCGCGTTCGATCGGATCACAAAACGGTACGGTCAGCTCACCGCCGTCGATACGGTGTCGTTCACGATCGAGCGCGGCGAGATGTTCGGCTTGATCGGGCCTGACGGCGCAGGCAAGACGACGTCGATCCGAATGGCGTGCGGACTGCTGCGACCCGACGGCGGCCAGATCCGTGTGCTTGATCGTGATCCCATTACGCAGCATCGGGCCGTGACCGCGGACCTCGGGTATCTCTCGCAGCGGTTTTCCCTGTACGGCGATCTGTCAATCGACGAGAACATTGCATTCTTCGCCGAGATTCACGGCGTCCGTCGATACCAATCGGCGCGCGATCGATTGCTCGAGATGACGCAGCTCGCGCCGTTCCGATCGCGTCGCGCCGATCGTCTCTCGGGAGGGATGAAGCAGAAGCTCGCGCTCGCGTGCACGCTCGTCCACGAGCCGAAGATTCTTCTGCTCGACGAACCGACCACCGGCGTCGATCCGGTGTCGCGGCGGGAGTTCTGGAAGCTGCTGTCCGAGTTTCTGTCGCGGGGCCTCACGATCGTGATGTCGACGCCGTATCTCGACGAGGCGGAACGATGCGGGCGAGTGGCGCTCCTGCACGACGGCCACCTTCTGGCGGTCGATCGCCCGGAGCATCTGCAGGCTCGTCTCGAAGGAGAACTGCTCGAGGTGAGTGTGCGCGACGGACGTCCGCCACTCGACCTGCTCCGATCGCTTCCTGGGATCGCAGACGTGCAATCGTTCGGAGATCGTGCGCACGTGCGCATTCGCCAGCGCGACACCGCCCTGATCAGCGCCATTGGCCAGGCGCTCGAGCGCCATGGATCATCCGCCGTGTCGGTTCGACCAATCGCGCCATCACTCGAGGACGTCTTCATCGATCTCATTACCGCCGGCCGCACGGCGGCGAATTCAGAACAGTCGAGAGAATCATGAAACCGATCGCCGCCCTCGCCCTGTTGTGTCTGATCGCGCCTGACGCCGCCGCGCAGGAACCACAGCGGATCACGCTTGACGAGGCGATCGCGCGCGGGCTGGCGAATAGTCACCGGCTGGCGGAGCTGCAAGCGCGCAAGGAAGGTGCCGAGGCGTCGCGCGCAGAGGTGTCGGCGTCAGCGATGCCATCGATCTCGTTCCTCGGTGGATATACGCGTACGAACCATGTCACGCCATTCGCAATCCCGCAGCCGGGAGGCCGGACGCTGGTCGTGTATCCAGACGTGCCGGACAACTTCCGATCGCGGTTCGATCTGGTATGGCCGGTGTTTACGGCGGGCCGAACGGATGCGTTGGAGCGGGCCGCCGCGGCGGAGGGTAAGGCCGCCGCGGAGGATATCGTCGCGGCGCGTTCGGACCTGCGCCTCGAAATCACGCGCGCGTTCTGGGCGCTGGTCTCGGCGATCGAGTCCGAGCGCGTGCTCGCGCGGTCGCTCGAAACCATGGCTGCGCACGTCCGCGATCTGCGCAGCCGTTTCGAGCAGGGCTTGATTGCTCCCAACGAGGTGCTCACGGCGGAGACGCAGGAGTCCAGGGAGCGCGTGCTCTCGATCGAAGCGTCCAACCTGCGCGGAGTATCAGAAGCCGATTTGCGGCGCCTGATTGGCGAGGACGCTTTGGTGCGGATCGAGCCGATCGCCAATATCGAAGTGCCCGCCACATCTGCGCCGAGCGTCGAAGGCCTCCTCACCGAGGCGCGGAGGCAGCGCCCCGAACGGCGGGCGCTCGAAGACCGGCTCGAGGCGTCGCGCGCGCGCGAAGAAGCCGTCGCCGCGCAGGCTCGTCCCCAGGTCGGCGTGAATGCGGGATACGACTATGCGAGCCCGAATCCGCGGATTTTTCCGCGCACCAACTTCTGGCACGACTCCTGGGACGCGTCGGTCAATCTGAGCCTGTTGCTGTGGGACGGGGGACGCCGCCGCGCACAGCAGGCGGAGGCGGTGGCCGCCTCGCGCGCGGTCGCGGCGCGAACCGCGGAGTTCGATCGCCAGGTATCGTTCGAAGTTCAGCAGCGGCGCCTGGAGGCCGATTCAAGTCGCGCGGCAATCGCCGCGGCGCAGGATGGAGTTCGGAGTGCGGTCGAAGCCCAACGCGTCGTGATGGAGCGTTATCGCGCGGGAGTGGTCACAAACACCGACGTGCTCGACGCAAATCTCGCCGTCCTGCAGGCGGAACTCGATCTGACGCGCGCCCGCGCGAACGCACGGCTTGCCGACGCGCGATTGGATCGGGCCATCGGGAAATAAAGGGACAAGGGAAAAGGGACAAGGGAAAAGGAAGGCAAAGCGGCGAAATGCCAAGGGCGGAAGTGGCGTCCACTGCTATCGAGGTAAAGCACCTCACGCGGCGCTTTGGTCAGTTCGTCGCCGTGAACGATGTGTCGTTCGAGGTCCGGGCAGGCGAAATCTTTGGTTTTCTCGGCAGCAACGGCGCGGGGAAGTCGACGACGATTCGAATGCTGTGCGGACTTCTGCGGCCGTCCTCGGGGACGGCGGTTGTCGGCGGGATCGATGTCGCTGCCGATCCGGAAGGCGTGAAGCGCCGGATCGGTTACATGTCGCAGCGGTTCTCGCTCTATGAATTGCTGACCGTCGATCAGAACATCCGTTTTTTTGGTGGCGTGTATGGACTGACGCCTGAACGGCTCGAGGCGCGGCGTGCCTTTGTCATCGAAATGGCCGGTCTGCGCGGTCGAGAGCGGAGTCTTGCCCGCGATCTCGCCGGCGGCTGGCGGCAGCGGTTGGCCCTGGGCTGCGCGATCCTGCATGAGCCCGCCATTCTGTTTCTTGACGAGCCAACCGGCGGTGTCGATCCGTTATCGCGGCGTCAGTTCTGGCGCCTGATCGATTCGCTGGCGCGTGCTGGTGTCACGATCCTGGTCACGACGCATTATCTGGACGAGGCGGAACGCTGCCATCGGGTCACCCTGATTCATGCCGGACGACTTGCCGCAATTGGCACCATCGCGGAGGTGAAACGCGTGTTTGCCGGCCGGCCCATCGTCGAGGTTCGGACGCCGCGTGCGACCGATGCCATGCGGGTGCTCGATGAAATGCCCGCAGTGGAAAAAACCAGTCTCTTTGGGACGGCCGTCCATGCGGTGCTAAACAACTCGTCGGTTCAACCATCGACCATCGCTGATGAGGTGCGGGCACGCGGTGTTCCCGTCGACTCGATCGAGTTGGTCGAGCCGTCGCTCGAGGACGTATTTCTCGATGTCGTCGAACGCGCTGAAGCGGAGAGCGCACCCTCGTGAACAAAGCGCTCGCCGTCTATCGCAAAGAACTCCGTCAGATCGCGCGTGATCGCCGCACGCTCTTGATCCTGATCTTCGTTCCGGCGTTCTTTCTTCTGCTCTACGGCTATGCGTTGAATTTCGACATTCGACATGTGCTGCTCGCGGTGCAGGATCGTGATGGCTCCCCAGAAAGCCGCGCGGTCGTTTCCGCGTTCATCAATTCTGGGTACTTCGATTTTGCCGGCGCCGTCTATGACGCGGCAGAAGCTCAGCGAAAGCTGGATGTCAACGACGCACGCGCCGTGCTCGTCATTGCCGAAGGATTTGGCCGCGACGTCCGGACCGGACGCACCGCACCGGTGCAGGTGATCATCAGCGGCGACAACGCCAACACAGCCACCGCGGTGCTCGGCTACGCAGGCAGCATCCTGAGGACCGTGAATGAAGAACTGGCGCCGGCGGGAGCCGAACTCGCACCTCCACTCGCGGTCGAACCGCGAATCTGGTACAACCCCGAACTCCGCAGCACATTGTTTCTCGTGCCAGGCCTGATCGCCTACATCTCGATGATCACCGCGGTCGCTTCGACGGCACTTTCGATCGTGCGCGAGAAAGAGACAGGCACCATCGAGCAGATTCGGATGGCGCCGCTCGATACGTTTTCCTTCGTCATCGGCAAGACGATTCCGTATTTCGTCATCGCCCTCGCCTCAGCGGCGTTGATCATCGGCGCGTCGATGCTGCTCTTCGGCCTGCCGATGCGTGGCAACTGGATATCGCTGCTGGTTGCTTTGTCTTTGTTTCTGATCGGAGCGCTCGCCACCGGAATCCTGATCTCCACGGTCGCCGACACGCAGCAGCTCGCGTTCCAAATGGCGTTGCTCATTTCCTTCCTGCCCACGATCATGCTGTCCGGCTTCATCTTTCCCATCAACAGCATGCCGGCCGCGCTGCAGATCGTCACGCACGTGGTTCCGGCGCGATATTTTCTCATCGCGCTCCGCGGGATCGTTCTCAAAGGAACGGCACTCGCTCCGCTGCTGCCGCAACTGGCGGCGCTAACCGTGTACGCCGCTGCAATGCTCGGTCTGGCCTCGGTGCGCCTGGCAAGAGAGCGAGTCTAGCGTGCAGCGGCTGCGCTTTCTCGTCTGGAAGGAATTCCTCGAGCTTCGCAAGGATCCGAAGCTGTTCGGCGTTGTCGTCATTGCCCCGATCGTGCAATTGACGATGCTCGGGTATGCGGCGACGACCGACGTTCGCGACGTCCCGGTGGTGGTGGCTGATGGCGATCGTTCACCGGCGAGCCGTGAACTGATCGCGCGGTTCGACGGTTCACGCAACTTCTCGATCGCCGACGTGGTATCGACAACTCCGGAGGTAGAGCCGTACCTGGAGCTGGGCAAAGCCTGGCTCGCGCTGTCGATACCCGCCGGCTACGGTGCGGATGTGACAGCTGGCGTGCCCGTCCGGTTGCAGCTCATTGCCGACGGCAGCGATTCCAACTCGACGACGGTCGCACTCGGCTACGCGACGACGGTCATTGGCGCCTATGCGCAGGAGATTGTGGAAGCCCGTATGGCCAGGAATCCGACCACCGCGCTGGTCGCGCAGCCTGGCGGCATCGAGCCGCGGATTCGCATCTGGTTCAATCCGCAGCTGGAGAGCCGGCACTTCATGATTCCTGGCGTCTTGGCGCTGGTTCTGCTGGTCGTCACGGCAAATCTCGCGTCGATGGCGATCGTCCGTGAAAAGGAACTCGGGACGCTCGAACAGCTCAATGTCACGCCACTTCGCCGATGGGAATTGATCGTCGGAAAGCTCCTTCCCTACGGAGCAATCGCGATGATCGATGTCGTCCTCGTCGTCGCGGTGGCTGTCTTCTGGTTCGAAGTGCCGCTGCGCGGGAGTTTTCTGCTTCTGTTTGTGATGAGCCTGCTCTACGTTTTGTGCACGCTTGCGCTCGGCCTGTTCATTTCGACGATCTCGGAAACGCAACAGCAGGCGATGATGACGGCGACGTTCTTTTTTCTTACTCCGATGATTTACCTGTCGGGGTTCATCTTTCCGATCGAGAACATGCCGGCGGTGATTCAGGTGTTCACCTACCTGATCCCGTTGCGGTATTTCCTGATTATCGTGCGAGGAATATTTCTGAAAGGGATTGGACTCGATCTGTTGTGGCCCCAGGCGGCAGCGCTTGCCGCCTGGGGATTGATCGTACTCTCGTTGGCCGTTTCACGAAGCCGGAAACGCGCCGCCTAGGCAACCTTAAAGGGCTGCGCTACTTCTTGGGTCCGATCGTCAGCGTGTTGTTCACTCGCTTGACGCCCTTGGTCGTCTTCGCGATCTCTTCCGCGCGCGCCTTTCCAGCCGCCGACGCCACCGTGCCCTTCAATGTCACCACGTGGTCCTTTGTGTCCACGTTGATGTCGCTGCCCTTCAGGGTGTCTTCGTTGATGTAGTCCGCGCTGATCTTCGACGTGATCCACGCGTCGTTAATCACTTCACCCGTCGTGGCGACCGCATCCTTGCTCTTCTCGGCACCCTTCTTGGTCGCGTCCTTGGTCGCGTTGGCGGCATCCTTGGTCGCGTCCTTGGTGTCCTTGGCGGCTTCCTTGGTCGCGTCCTTGGTCGCCTTGGCGGCATCCTTGGTCTTGGCCTCAGCCTTGTCGACCTTGCTCGGGCCCGTGCTGTCAACGTCGAGCTTGCTGTCCACGTCGGTCACACCCGTGACCTTGGCCAGCTGCTTGGCGCGATCTTTCTGCGCCTCGCTGTGAACAGTTCCGCTCAACGTCACGACACCCTTGTCGACCGAGACAACGATGTTGTCTCCCTTGAGTGTCGCGTCATTCTTCAAACGAGTTTCAACGCGTGTCTTGATTGCGCTGTCGTCAACTTTGGCAGCTGTGCTCGTCTGCGCCGAAGCTGCCGGAGCAACCGTCAAAGCGCCGAGCGCGAATGCCGCAACCCAGGTTCGAAAGCTCATGCGTATTCCTCCTGCGTATGAAAACCACTCCTGTCAATACAGGAGACAGCAACAATCGCACCACCGCTACGAACCGTGGAATTGGTGACGAGTTGCGTCGATTGGTTAGCTCAACAACACGAGTACTGTTGTGAAAGGCTTCACTTCACAATAACGAACGACAGTCCCAGCTTCACTGCCGTGGCGTTCACGGTACCGACTTCTTCATCGATGAAGTTCCGCGTTTCACGCTCGAGCTCGGC
>Ga0075418_10000342_pt1 | contig 47518 bp, 51 predicted proteins | sample SoiMetdeltSBSDD2_FD_81776 | JGI IMG/M metagenome (GOLD analysis project Ga0075418, IMG submission 81776) | Bulk soil microbial communities from a Populus tree surrounding site in Tennessee, USA - Soil MetaG P. deltoides SBSDD2 | ecosystem: Environmental > Terrestrial > Soil > Tree plantation...
ACGCCGTCGTCCAGGCCGGCGGGTTAACGCCGAGCGCGTTGAGCACCAGCAGCGCGCCGTCACGTTTATCGCGCAAGTCGAACCATGGCCACGGTCCCTCGCCCTTGGCGATGAAGTCGGCGATCCGGATGCGGGATTCTTCGGTGATCGTCCTCCCGTAGTCGTCGTACGACGACCAGAACACGAGATCGTCGCCGTCGCGCGACACCACGACGTTCGACGGCCCCTCCTGGTAGCGCGCCAGTTCGATCACGGCTTCAGCATCGTCCAAATACGAAGAAGGGGCACCCAATTGGATGCCCCTCCTCGTGTCTTGGCTTACTTGACGTCTAGATACACCGTCTTGTCGATGACGGTCGTGTAGATGTCGTTGCGGGCGCCGGGTACGCCGGTGTCCGTGCGTGAGAAGTGCTGCCCGGGCCGGACGGCTACCACGTTGGCCTGGTCGAGCGGCGCGGTACCGATTCGGTTGACGATCACGGTGTAGCCCTGGGCTCGCAGCACGTCAATGGTCTGCTGGGCGTCGCCGGGGCCGGTCGGCGCGGCGGCGGCCGGAGCTGCCAGTCCGATGAGCGCAGCGGCGGCGCCACCGACCATCGCAGTGGCAATTCCGAACTTCTTCATCTTTGGGTCCTCTCTCATATGTCTAGACCTTTAAACACTGCTGGTCAGCGTTTGATTCCGGGATGCGGCCTGCGGTGATGGCTCTCACAGCTGACATCCACACTTGGAGTTAGGTGCAGAGGTTTCGTCCTTCGCTTCGAAGACGACGTGCGCGGTCGGCCTGTGAGATTTTGAAACCGACGCCCCTGCACCGCGGCGGAGACCGCGACGCCGACAGCTCGATCCATCTGATCGCCGTCAACAGGCTGCGATAGCACGAACCCACCCAGCGCTACTTGGCGCGGAACCCAAGAAGGCAAGACCAAAAAGGAAATCATCCGGCTGCTGGCCGTTATGTCCGAATGCGGCCGCACCTATCACAAACAGGGTGCACGATAGGCGTCGCTGCCCTCCGAAGCTGATCCTCGCTGATGGTTGGAGGCGGCGCCTGCCAAGGAGGATTTGGTATGGATCGCATTCCCACTCACTCCGTGTGCGTCCTGGCAACCGTGCTCGCCGTTGTTGGCAGCCTCGCCCTCGGCCCTGTGCCGAAAGCCACCGCGTCGCCGGCGGCAACGGGCGATTTTTCGGATCTGGTCGACATTGGCGGTCGATCGCTCTACTTGGAGTGCCGCGGCCAGGGCAGTCCCACCGTGATCCTGGAAGCCGGGGCCGGCGGCCGGGCCGACGTCTGGAGCCAGGATCTGGAGGAGCCCGAGGGCACGCGAACGATGGTCCTGCCCGGTGTGGCGGCGTTCACCCGCGTCTGTGCCTACGACCGTCCGGGCACGCTCACTGAGCCCAATCCCTCGCTCGATCCGCATGGGCCGCTCTTCTACCCCAGCCGCAGCGACCCGGTGCCCCAGCCGCGCACTACGCAAGACAGGGTCAATGACCTGCATGCGCTGCTGGGCGCCGCTGCGATCCCCGGTCCCTACGTCCTGGTCGGCCACTCCGCGGGCGGTCTGGTGACGCGGCTGTATGCCAGCGAGTACCCGGACGAGGTGGTCGGCATGGTGCTGCTGGACTCGACTCACGAGGATGTGTGGCTGCGTTTCCAGGAGGCCCTGCCGCCGGACCAGTGGGCGGAGTTCGAAGCGCTCACCGTCACCAACCAAGACCTCCTCGATGCCTATCCGGAGGCGGAGCGGTGGTTCACCGCCCCGTTGGGCAACGACGCCACCACTGGCCAGGTCCGCCAGGCGCGCAAGGATGCTCCCCTCCGCCCGATGCCCTTGGTCGTTCTCGCCCACGGCATCCCTTTTGCCGCGCCCTTTCCCGGCTGGCCGAGCGAGAAGATGGAAGCCATCATGACCGCGCTGCAACAAGATCTCGCCCAGCTCGTCCCCGACGCTCGCCTGATCGTTGCCACTGAGAGCGGGCACAACATCCACCAAGACCAGCCAGCGCTGGTGATCGACGCTATCCAGCAGGTGGTTTCGGCCGTACGCGACCCGCGCTCGTGGGTGGCGTCGGGAGGTGGGTAGGTTGCCGACTGGCCTTTCACTCGGAGCTCGAAACGTTCTTCGCGTATCCGTTACCACCATCTACTGAAGGCAGTTCGCCTGTTCGCAATAACGGTACGTTCAGCGGCATGGGTCGTCGCCGAATCCTTTTGGTGGTAACAGTGTTTGTCCTGCTCGCCGGGTGTGGCGGGGGACGGACGGTCGAAGTGGGCGTAACCGCCGGCTCGGTTCAGCTCGCCGCGGGCGAGGTTCTCCGGGTTGACCTGGGGCAGGTTAACCCGTCCATCGGGGATTCCTGGTACCTAGTGGGTACTCCCGACGCCGCGGTGCTCACCGGGGGCGAAGAGGACTACGACTCCGACTGCGACAGGGACGCGGTCGGCTGTGGCGGCCGCCTGGCGTGGGTTTTCACCGCGCGCGGTCCGGGCAAGACCACCTTGGTATTCCAATATTGCTATCGGTCCAGCCTGGACGCCTGTCAACCGGAGACCAGTCGAGGGCCGCAGGAGCCGGTCCAGCTCGCAGTCTCCGTGAACTAAAGCCTAGGTGAGCCTCCGGGGATCATACGATCGCAAACGCTCTGAAACGTTCTCCACCGCTCCGGTGTCACCATGTGATCAAGACCTTCCACAGCGACCCGGGTGGCTGGACTGATCAGCAATTGCCCTACGGGACAGTGATTCTCACCGCCGCGACCGGACACACCTACGTCACAGAGGCACACGGCGGCGCGCTGTGTCCCGCGTCGACGCAACCCAGCCTGGCTCACCGCCAAACCCGTTCTAGGGGTGTGTCAGAACCCGAGATGGGCGTCCAAACCCGTGTCCGTGTGGGTGGTTTCGTGGATCGAGTTGTCGTGCAGCGAGGTGTCGTGAATCGAGCTGTCGTGTACGGAACCATCGTGCACTGTGTTGTCGTGCACGGAAGTATCCACGATCGAGTGTGTCGATGAATCGTGCTCGGAGTTGTCGATCGTCGACGTGTGAGTGGGCGTCGAACTGTTGTCGACGCCACTGGTGTTGCCCGTGCCGTGGATGTCGGTGATCGTCTGATTTCCGTGCACCGTGGTTGTGTTGCCGTCCGACACCGAGGTTGTCCCGTGGCCCGACGTCTGGATGACCGTGCCGTCGTGCGAGCTGAGCACGTCGCCGCCCGCCGACGTGTTGCCGGTGGCGTTGCCGTCGCCGACAGTCACTGTCGAGGCAGATCCGGTGTGGATATCGCCGTTGTTGACCGTGTTGCCGTTACCCAACACCGCGCCGTCCCCGCTGAGGATGTCGCCGTGCGTGCTTCCGCCGACAGCGACGGCGCCATCGCCCTGCGCAGTTGTCTTGTCGCCCAGGGTGATATCGCCCATGCCGAAGCTGACGCTGTGGTCGTCGGTGATGTTGGTGGTCGGGCTCATGAAGCTGTTGTTGCTCGCCAGGTCGGTGCTGGGGGAGAAGTCGGTCTGCGGCGCGACGTCGGGCTGCGGTTGGAATCCGTAATAACTCGACACGGCCTGCTGCAGATCGGTCACCGCGTCACCACTGCCGCCCATCGCCAGGCTTGGGATTGCCGTCGCCGCCACCGACTGCAGCTGGGCGGAATTGACTGTCGACAGGCCTGCGTCGGCCATCGCCTGGTCGGGATTTGCGACGAACGCCTGAGCGTGGCTCTCGTCCCGGAACAGATCGAGGATGTAGTCGAGCAGATTGATCATGGCGCGCCTCTCATGAAGTCAGCAATCGTGGCCCCGACACGCGCTCGAACGGTAGTGACGTTTTCTGGCAATTCGGTGTCACACAGCCATGGACTTACTGCCAGTGCAACGGCGCGATTAGAAGAGGCGCCCCAGCCTGGTGAGATTCAGCGGCACACCGACCACGCTGAGCTGATTGATGATGTCCTCCAAGCGTTTTCGCGGCACATCCATCCGCCATTCCGGCAGCGTGCCCGACAGGCACACCACGCCGGGCGCAAAGCTGATACCGGTCAATGACAGCCCCTGCGGAAGCTCGGGGAGGTGCACCGGATAGTCCGGCGTGCGTGTCGGCAACCGCCAATGTCGCTGGCGGATGGCGAGGCCCCGCGGCTTCAGCCACAACGTCGAACCGTCGAGGCTGGCATCGACTTCGATGTGACCGAGCAGCGGCCTGCTCGCCAGTCGCAGCCGCGCGATCGCATCGGCACCGACCTCGCCCGACAATCGTGGCGCCGCCCACCGGAACAGATCATCGAGCACCGGCGCCGGAATCTCGAGCGTCAGCTCCACCGGAGCGGCCACGAGCACCGGCGGCGCCGTCGGCTTCATGTGCACGTTGTGCAGCACCGCCGTCGCCCGATCGAATCGACTCCCGTGCCAACAGATGTCCCGCGCCGCCAGCCGGACATCGTTGAGTTGGCCCACCGACAGCGCTCGCACATCCAGCCGAGAATCGAACTCCGTGACCGTCAGCGTGAGATCGCCGTCCTCCAGCCGGACCGCCAACCGACGACCCACCACAAGCCGACGCACCGTCATGAACAGCGTCCGGTAGGCCGCCGCCGCCCCGGAGCTGACCGGCGCTACCGCCGCCGAAGACCACAGCGCGGCCAGCATGTCGATCGGCCGGAACGGGTCGAATCGGCGCAGAGGTCGCGGACGCGTCATGCGTCCAGCATCCGTCATCCGCGCTACGGAGTGAAGCTGGATAGCAGTGCCCGCATCGACTTGGCGACAGCGTGCCGCGTCTGAACAGGATCGGCGGCGTTGGCGATCAGCATCGCGCCGCGGGTGAGCGCGCCGAGCAGCAGCCGCGTGGCGGTCTCGGGATCCTCGACCGTGATCGTCCCTGCCTGCGCCGCGGCCGTCAGCGCGTGCACGATCGCCGCGTGGGCGTATTGCTCATCGAGTTCGGTGTAGCGCGCCAGCCCCAACACCGCGGGCCCGTCGACGATCAGGATGCGCTGCATATCCGGCTGCAGTACGCCGTCGAGGAACGCCTCGAAGCCGCGAGCCAGCTCGTCGATGCCGTCTGACGCTCCGCGCGCCGCCTTGGTGGACGCCGTCATCAAATCCATGTGCGCCTGCAAGAACACGGCCTCGAAAAGCGCTGTCTTATTGGGGAAATGGTGATAAAGAGCCCCTGTCGTGACGCGGGCTTCGCGCGCCAGGTCCTCGACAGAGGTCGCGCGGAAACCCTTCTCGCCGAACAGTCGGCGGCCGGCCGCGACCAACGCCGCTCGCGTCTGCGCGACCTGTTCGGCGCGCAGCGAGGCGGGCGGGTCCGACATGCATTGCTCCTCTTCGATAGACCCACGATACCCTATTGACATAGCATCATTATGTGAAATAGTTACCCTATGACATCTGCCCCCGTGCACCTAACCGGGCCGGCCGAGGACACCCGTCGCGCCTACCGCCCCACCCTCAACGCGCTGCGCATCGCCGTGGCACGAAGCGCCGACTTGTGGCGAAACATCGACAAGCCCGACGCACCCGCGCCCGGCCTGCACTGGACCGCCGCCGAGACCGCCGCACACGTCGTCGGTGATCTCCGTGACTACACGCAGGCACTGACACGTCACACCGCTGGCTATATGACCCACGCCAATCGGCCGACCGAATCGCCCTCACGGCTCAGCGCGAAGGTCAACGCCCGCCACCTCGAAGAGATCCGAGAGCGCAACCTGTCCCGCCTGGCCGACATGCTCGAGGTCGCCGCCGACGCGTACCTGAACGCCGCTGCCAACGCCGACCTGAGCGCCGAGATCGCCACCCCCAACGGTTTGGTGATCGGTCCGCCCACCATGGCGGCCCTGCTGCTCGGTGAGCAGCTCATCCACGGCCTCGATATCTCCCGCACGGCCAAGATCCGGTGGCCGATCGCCGCCGACGACGCGTTCCTGGTGATTCCGGGCGTGCTGACCGTTGCGCCGCAATACTTGCGGCCGCAGCGCGCCGCCGGCGTTCGCATCAGCTTCGAGCTGCGGATGCGCGGCGGGGCCAGCTACCGATTGACGGTCGACGACGGCACCGCGGTCGTCACCGCCGCAGGAGAGAAGGCCGACTGCCACATCACCGCGGACCCGGTCGCCTTCCTGCTGCTTGGCTACGGCAGGATCGGCCAGCTGTCGCCCGTGCTGCGCGGGCAGCTCCGGCCCGGCGGCCGCAAGCCGTGGCTGGCGATGAGGTTCGGGACGCTGCTGGAGACCCCGTAGCACGTACAGTGGGGCGCGATGGCCACCGACGAGCGCTCGCGCGAGGAGCCGAATTCTGTGGTAATCGTCGGCAGCGGGTTCACCGGTTTCGAGTGCGCCCGTCATCTGGCCCGAAAGCTCCGTAAACACAACGCCTCGGCCGACATCTCGATCATTTCGCCGGTCGACTACATGCTGTACACACCGCTGCTTCCCGACGTGGCCGGCGGACTGGTCGACGCCCGTTTCGTCGCGATTCCACTTGCCAACGCGCTGCGGGACGTGCAGCAGATCCGCGGCAGGGTCGACGGCGTCGACTTCGACGGACGCACCGTCACCTTCACCGATCCCGAGGAGCGCGCCCGTACCTTGCCGTGGGACCGCCTTGTCCTGACGCCCGGGTCGGTGACGAAACTGTTCGACGTCCCCGGTCTCGCTGAGCACGCACGCGGGCTGAAGTCGACGGCCGAGGCGCTGTTCCTGCGCGATCACGTACTCGAGCAACTCGAACTGGCCGATGTCGACGACGATCCCGGCCGGGCTGCGGCGCGCCGGACGATAGTGGTCGTCGGGGCGTCGTATTCGGGCACCGAACTGGCCGTCCAACTGCGGGCGCTCGCCGATTCCGCCGCCAAGCAGATGAACTTCGATCCGGCCGACGTCAAGTTCGTCCTGCTGGACCTGGCCGAACAAGTCATGCCCGAAGTCGGGGAGAAGCTCGGTGCCGCAGCGCAGCGGGTGCTGCAATCACGCGGCATCGACGTCCGGCTCGGCATCACGCTGAAGGAAGTCCACTCCGAACACGTTGTGCTCAGCGATGATTCGCTGATCCGCACCCACACCGTCGCCTGGGTCACCGGCGTGACCGGCGCGCCGCTGATCGAAAAGCTCGGCCTGCCAACCGAGAAGGGCAGGCTGAAGGTGGAAACCGACCTGCGGGTGCCCGGCCAACCGGACGTGTTCTCCGCAGGGGATGCCGCCGCCGTGCCCGATGTCACCCAGCCGGGCAAGGTCACCCCGCCCACCGCACAGCACGCGATCCGGCAGGGAAAGCTGTTGGGGCGCAACGTCGCAGCGAGCCTGGGCTACGGCACGATGAAGACCTACAAGCACCGCAACATGGGATTGGTGGTCGACCTCGGTCCGCACTACGCGGTCGCCAACCCGCTCAACATTCAGCTGTCCGGGTTTCCCGCCAAGGCCGTTACTCGCCTCTACCACCTGTATGCCATCCCGCGGTTCGTCAACAGGTGGGCCGTGGCGTTGGCGTACCTGACGGACGTGTTCTTCGACCGTTCCGTGGTATCGATCGGCCTCGCATCGGAGGAAGATGCCCAGTTCGCTGCCAGCGAGGGTATTCCGATGCCGAAAGCGGACTAGTCGGCGGCGTACCGGGTCAATTCGAGATGACTGCGGGCCCGCAGTCGCGGTGTCACGCTGTCCGGCATGCCGAGCACCCGGATGCACGCGTCCGCAATGTGTTCCGGCAATCTCGTCCGTTCTGGGCCGGGCCGCGCGGTCCACATGTTGACCAACGACTCCACCAGTCGGAACGGTAGATCGGCTGCCGCCTCGTCAATGCCGGTGTCGGCCACGATGGCCTTGCTCACCGCCAAATAGTGCAGCCGCAGCCGCTCCCGGTCGGACCAGAACGGTTCGAGGCGCGCACCGCGCAGTTCGGGCTGCAGATACAGCGCACCCAGGTTCCAGCGGCCGTCCAACAGCTGGCGGCCATCGAAGAGCGCCAATGCGTGCAGGTGCTCGGCCGCGCTGAGGGATGGCTCCGTGCCCGCTAGGCTCTCGACGACCATCAGCGTCGGCGTCACCGTCTGGCTGAGCAAGGCACACAGGATGTCATCTTTGGTCTTGAAGTAGTGATAGAGCGAGGCCTGCCTGATACCGACCGCCTCCGCGATGGTGCGGGTCGACGTGCCGGTATAGCCGAGCGTCGTGAAGAGTTCACCTGCGGCGTCGAGGATTTCATCGCGCGCGGTCGTGCCCGGCCGACGCTGGGTCGTCAACCGTGGGCGGCCAGCACGAGTGATCGACATCGCCCCATCGTGACCCACTGAACAGCGAAAACAACTTTCTGTCACACGACAGAAACGCGCGACACGAATCGGTTACGCAGCGCCCGGTATTGGTTACGCCAGCGACACCCACCGCCACGGCGCGCCCTGAAAACTGTCAAGTGACAGGCCGGGAGGGTTTAGGAGCGGTGGATGAGTAGCGCAGTAACCGAGGTCGACGCACACTCGTCGAGCCCGGCGGCCGACGCTGCGCAGGTCGCGACGATCACCGATCTGCACGTCACGTTCCGCCGCAATGGCCGCGACGTGCATGCGCTTCGCGGGGTGTCCCTCGACATCGCACCCGGCGAGATCCTCGGCCTGGTCGGCGAATCCGGCTCGGGCAAGAGCGTCCTGGGGTTCACCATGCTCGGGCTGCTGCCGCAGGCGCGGGTGCAGGGCTCGGTCACGGTGACGGGCACCGACATGGTGACCGGCGACGCGAAAACCCTGCGCAAAGTCCGCCGCCTCGACCTCGGCGCCATCTTCCAAGACCCGATGACGTCGCTGAATCCGACTATGCGGATCGGTAGGCAGGTCGCCGAGGCGGCGGGCAGCGACGAGGAGGCGCTCAAGCTGCTCACCGCGGTCGGCATCCCGGAACCCAAGCGCCGGTTCCGGGCTTACCCGCACGAGCTTTCCGGTGGGCTCCGGCAGCGCGTGATGATCGCCATCGCGATCGCCGGTAACCCGGAGCTGATCATCGCCGACGAACCCACCACGGCCCTCGACGTCACGGTGCAAGCGCAGGTATTGCGGCTGCTGCTGCGGCTGCGCGATGAAATCGGCTGCAGCATCATGTTCATCACCCACGACCTGGGCGTCGCCGCGCAGATCTCGGACCGCATCGCGGTGCTCTATGCCGGCCGCATCGCCGAGATCGGCCCCACGGCAGAGGTTCTAAATCAGCCCGCCCACCCCTACACCCATGGCTTGCTGCGCTCTCGGCTGACGCTGCAAACCGCCAGACACCGTAAGCTCGCCGCGCTCGCCGGGTCGGTGCCCAGCCCGGTGACGCCGCTCCCTGGCTGCGCATTCGCCCCTCGCTGCGTGGTGGCCACGCCGGCGTGTGAGGCGACCCCGCCCGACCCGATCACGGTCGCCCCCGGCCGAGTCAGCGCCTGCATCGTGCCGTTCGAGGCGGTCACCACCGAGCTCGGCTCGCGGCTCACCACCACGACCGAGGACATCGAGCCGGAAACAGAGTCCACCGAAACGTCCGAACCGCCCGCGGTGGTGCTGCAGGATGTGGTCAAGGCCTTCGGCAAACTTCAAGCGCTGCGCGGCATTTCACTGACCGTCGGCCACGGCGAATCGGTTGCACTGGTCGGCGAGAGCGGATCGGGCAAGTCCACGCTGCTGCGAGTCATCGCCGGCCTGGAGAAAGCGAGCTCGGGAACCGTCGAGCTGGCAGGCGTCCAGGGACCGCAGATGGTGTTCCAGGACGCGGGCGCATCGTTGACACCGTGGCTGTCGGTCGGCGAGCTGATCGCCGAGCGGCTGCGCGGAAATGGCTTGTCCCGCAGCCAAAGACAGGACGCAGTGGCCGAGGTGTTGCAACGCGTGGGCCTGCCGCTGGACATCGCGAAGTCGCGGGCGGGCCAGCTCTCCGGCGGTCAGCGTCAGCGGGTGTCGCTGGCCCGGGCGACGGTGGTGCCACCGGCGGTCCTGCTGTGCGACGAGCCGACCAGCGCACTCGACGTCTCGTTGGCCGCCTCGGTCCTGAACCTGATCGGCGACCTCCGCCGAACGCTGGACATGTCCGTGGTGTTTGTGACGCACGACCTTTCGGTCGCGCGGGTGGTCGCCGACCGGATCGCCGTCATGTATTTGGGCCGCATCGTCGAGATCGGACCGGCGGACGACGTCATCAACAACCCGGTCCACCCCTACACCCAGGCGTTGGTCGACTCGATTCCAGATCTCGGCCGGGAATCACGGGTGCTGCCGGGCGAACCCGCCAGCCCACTGTCCCCGCCGAGCGGGTGCGCATTCCACCCGCGCTGCCCGATCGCCGTCGATACCTGCTCCGACAACCAGCTCGATGTTCGGCTCGAGGGTGCAGCCGGCAGTCCACACCAAGTTGCCTGTATCGAGCGGAAGGCGAGCTGAAATGGCCATCGCACTTGCCGCAGGCACAGTGACCCGAGGGCGGGTACGTGGGCTTTCGCTTCCGACCTCGTCGCCGATGCTGAGGAACTGGGCCGCAGTGAGTCTGGTTCTCATCGTGACGATCGTGGCGATCGCGGTGCCCGTCATCTCACCTCACGATCCGCTGGTGCCCGCGGGCATGCCACTGCAGGCCCCTGGCAAGGGGGGTTTCCTTCTCGGCACGGATGCGATCGGCCGCGACATCGGCAGCCGCGTGCTCTACGGCATCCGGGCGAGCTGGTTCGCCGCGCTGGTCGTTGTCGCGGTCGGGCTGCTCATCGGCGGACTCGTCGGTTTGATCGCCGGCGCCGCGGGCGGGTGGATCGACAGCCTACTGATGCGGATCACCGATGCATTCCTGTCGCTGCCCGCGCCGGTTCTGGCCATCGCCGTAGTCGCCGCGCTCGGTCCTGGCTTCATCCACACGCTGATCGCGGTGTCGATCGTGTGGTGGCCGTTCTACGCACGACTCGTCCGCGGTGAAGTGGCCCGCCTTGCGGCCCGCCCGCACATCGAGGCCGCCCGGCTGGCCGGGGTCGGCCCGATTCGGTTGGCCGGCAGGCATCTATTGCCCGGCGCGGTGCCGAACGCCTTGGTGGCCGCGAGCCTCGACATCGGCAACTTGATCCTGACGCTGGCGGCGCTGTCGTTCCTGGGCCTCGGCCAGGCCGCGCCTGCGCCGGAGCTCGGCGCCGATACCGCGCGCAACCTGACGTACTTCCTCCAGCAGTGGTGGATCCCGGTGATGCCGGGTCTCGCCGTCCTCGTTCTTGCCCTTGCCGCCAACCTCGCGGGCGACGGTCTACGCAATCTGATGAAGACGAGCTAGCTCATGCGCAACTTCATCCTGCATCGGCTCAGCGCGATGGTACTCATCCTCATCGCGCTCATCGCGGTGATGTTCGTGCTGCAGCACATTTCGCCCATGGATCCGGTCAAGGCGCAAATGGGCGCGAACGCCTCCGCGGACGCCGTCGCGGCCCGCAGACACACGCTTGGCCTCGATCAGCCGATGGTCAACCAATTCTGGAACTATCTGACTGCGGCGGTTCGCGGCGACCTCGGCCAGTCCTACCGCACCCGGCACGCCGTGAGCAGCGACCTCGGCGACTTCTTCCCGGCAACACTGGAATTGGCGTTGTACGGGCTCGGTCTCGCGCTGATCTTGGCCGGGCTGTTGGCCTTCGGTACGACATTGAAGTGGCCGGGCGCGAGTGTGCTTCGCGCGGTGCTGTTCACCGGCGCATCCGCGCCGATGTTCCTGCTAGGCATCCTCGGGCTGATCGTCTTCTACCAGAAATTGGGGTGGGTGCCCGCCAACGGCCGGATCAGCGTGCCGGATCCGCCGACAGGACCGACCGGGCTGCTGACGGTCGACGGGCTGATCGCCGGGCGGTTCGATGTCGTCACGAACGCGCTGCACCACCTCATCCTTCCGGCGGTGGTCATCGCCCTCGGCCCGGCTGTGGCGATCGGGCGCGTGCTGCGCTCCAGCCTGCTGACCGACGCCGACAGCGATTACGCGAGAACCGCTCGGGCCAAGGGTCTTTCGGAGGGCCGCATCATGGTAGGCCACGTGCTGCGCAACTCCGTCGGCGGTGCATTGGCGATGACAGGGCTTCAGGTGGGCTTGATGTTCTCCGGTGTGCTGGTCGTCGAGCAGGTGTTCGGCTGGCCCGGCATCGGTCAGTACATCGCCCAAAGCATTCCGGTCGCCGACTTTCCCGCAATCGCGGGAGTCACCTTGGTGCTCGGCATGCTCTACGTCGCCATCAACACTGCGGTCGACCTCTTGCAGGCCGCGGCCGATCCACGCATAGCAGTAGGAGGAGGTTAGGTGCCAACACAGCCACTCATCGTGGGCAACCCAGTGCTGGTTGTCGTCGACATCCAGCAAGGCGGCGCAATGCCGGTGGCAGATGTGTGAATTCCCCACATGCCCGGGCATGCCGAACGTGTCGAGCGGGCCGAGAAACTCGTTTCCGCGGCGCGCGCCGCCGGTGTGCCGGTGGTGTTCTTCCAGGAGGTGCACCGGCCCAGCGGCGTCGACTTCGGCCGTGAATTGGATGGCACCGAGGGAGTGCACTGCATCGACGGACAGCCCGGCACCGACCTCGAGCCGTCGCTGCGGCCGCTGCCCGATGAATTTCATATCGTCAAGCGGCGCTACTCCGGTTTCATCGGAACGGATTTCGAGATCGTGCTGCGCGGGCTGCGGGCGTCAACGCTGATTCTCATCGGCGGTTTGACCGATGTCTGCGTGCACTACACGTTCGCCGACGCACACCAGCGCGACTACTACGTGCGCGTGGTCACCGATTGCGTCGGCGGGTCATCGCAATACCTCCACGATGCGGCACTGGCCGCCATGGAGTACCTGCAGACCGGCGCGATGCGCACCACCGAGGAGATCCTCACCGCCTTCCAAGCACTAGAACAACCCGTTTTAGAAGGAGCAGCACGATGAGTAAACGACTTCTAGCCATTGCCGCCGCGGGAGCCGTCGCGATGCTGACCCTTTCGGCCTGCGGCGGTTCGGATTCCGGATCGAGCACACCCAACGCGGCGCCCACCGACAAGGTGCTGCATCTGTCGTTCCTGCAGGATCCCGGTCAGCCGCCGGACCCCGACGTGTATTACGCCGGGCAGGGCTTGCTGCTGACGACGAACCTCTACGAGGGCCTGTTGCAGTTCAAAGGCGGCCAAGGCAAGGCGGAGTTCGAGCCGCTGCTGGCCACGGAGTGGACCGCGTCGCCCGACAACAAGGTCTTCACGCTCAAGCTTCGCGAGGGCGTGAAATTCCACGACGGCACGCCGTTCAAGTCCGACGCGGTCAAGGCGTCGTTCGACCGCAGGCTGGCCGTCAACGGCGGGCCCGCGTACATGGTCAAGGACATCGAATCGATCACCACACAAGGGGATTACGGCGTGACGATCACGCTGAAGTCACCCAACTCGGAGTTCCTCGACTACCTCGCTTCGCCCTACGGGCCGCGCATGATGAGCCCGACCGGGCTGCAGAAGAACGCCGGATCGGACTCTGCGCAGAACTACCTCACCACCCACGACCTCGGTACCGGCCCGTACACCCTGACCGATGCACAGGTCGGCTCGCACTACGCGATGGCATCCTTCCCCGAATATTGGGGCGCCAAGCCGTATTTCGAGAAGGTCGAGATGCCTGTCATCACCGACACCTCCGCGCAGCAATTGCAGTTCAACAACGGCCAACTCGCCGCGATCCTGCATGACCTGCCGTCGTCGGCGGTCGAGCAGTATCTGAACAATTCGAAATACTCGCATTATTCGCTGCCGACGATGATGGCGAGCTTCCTCTACGTCAACCCGAACAAGGGCATCATGGCCGACCAGGCGACCCGGACGGCGGTGATGGATGCCATCGACGTCGATCAGTTGGTCAAGCAGACGTATTTCGGCCGCGGCAAGGTGGGCGAACAGATGTATCCGCCGTATGTGCTGGCCGCGGACTTCGGGAAGCAGACGCTCAAGCATGACCCGGCGGCGTTGACGAAGATCGCTGCAGGCCTGCCTGCCGACCAGAAGACCATCACCATCGGGTACGACACGAGCAATCCCGACATGCAGCTGGTGAGCAACCTGGTGCAGACTCAGCTCGCGGCAGCGGGAATCACCGCAAAGGTGCAGGGGTATCCCACCTCGGAGATCTACGGCTGGATCGGCACCGACATGCAGGCCGCGCCTGAGATCTTCACCAATATGGTGTGGCCGGACGCGCCGTCGCCCTACACCTGGGGGCACATCTCGTGGGACAAGGACGGCGGGATCAACTACCTGGGTTGCTCGTCGCCGCGGGTGACCGATGCGCTGGCGCAGGGATTGCCGAACGGTGCGCCACAACCGTATTCGGACGCGGGCGCAGCAGCCGAAGAGACCGGGTGCTGGTTGAACGTCGCCGACGTCGACGACTTCGTGGTCGCCCAGCCGTGGCTGAAGGGAGTCGAGCAGGCACACGCGGTGTCGAACCCGAACTCACTGCGGATCGCTGCACTGTCCGTAGGGTAGGCCGATGGGCAAAGTACATCGGATCATTCTGCTGACGCTCGGCTGGGAGGAGTTGCCGAAGGCCGTATCGGTCTACGGCGCTCCGCCCGAGGAGCGGATGCGGGAGCCGGTGCCCGGGGTGCTGCTGCAGACCGACGGCGGCTGGGTGCTCCTCGACACCGGCTTCAACACCGCTCTGATCCGAGATCCCGCGCTGTATCGCCGGTTCTACCCGACGGTGGAGTACATCCCGGTGCTTCCTGGACCCGGTGAGCCGATCGAGGAGTCGCTGCACGACATCGGCGTCGACATCGACGACATCCACACCGTCGCGGTCAGCCACCTGCACCACGATCACGCCGGCGGGCTGAAGCTGTTCGCCGGCAAGGTGCCGGTGCATGCACAGCGGCGCGAACTCGAGTATGGGTTGTCGAATCATCCTGAGCCCGAGCACAACGCGATTGTGCGGATCGATTTCGACGACCCGCGCATCGAGTGGAAGCTCGCGGACGGGGAAGCCGAAATCGCGCCGGGCATCACCGCGGTCCCCACCTACGGGCACACCCCGGGTCACCAGAGTTTCGTTGTCGAGCTCGACGAGTCGGTCGGCGGCGATGGCTTCGTGTTCGCGTTCGACGCCGCCGACCTGACCGAGAACATCGAGCACGAGCTGGCGATCGGCGGGTATATCGGCGTCGAGCCAGAAGAAACGATAGAACCGATCCGCAAGCTCAAGAGGCTGGCCAAAGAGAAAGGCTACCAACTGATTCCCGGCCACGATCCACACGTATGGCCGGAGCTGACCCGACACTTCCACGACAGATTCGCCTAGTGGATCTGGTCATCCGCACCGAGAAGGCGGTGATCGACGGCGAGGTCCGCGCGGCCGCCGTCGCGGTGGCCGACGGCGTGATCCGCGGGATCGGTTTGATCGGAGACTTCAGCGGTCAGGAGTCGATTCGGCTGCCGCCGTCCACGGTGCTCCTGCCGGGCTTCGTCGACACCCATGTGCACATCAACGAACCGGGCACCGACTGGGAAGGCTTCGCCACCGCGACGGCGGCCGCGGCGGCGGCCGGCATCACCACTCTCGTCGACATGCCGCTGGACAGCGACCCAGTGACCACCACCGTCGATGCGCTGGAGCGCAAACGTCAAGCGGCGCATGGCAAGTGCGCGGTCGATGTCGCGTTTTGGGGCGGCGTGGTCCCCGACAACCTCGACATGCTGGCCGACCTCGCCGCCTCGGGTGTGCGGGGCTTCAAGTGCTTCCTCGCCGACTCCGGCAACCCGAACTTTCCGCACCTGACCGCCGAGGAGTTCCGGCGCGCCGCCGCGCGTGTTGCTGCGATGGACGCAGTGCTGTTGGTGCACGCGGAAAGCCACCACGTCATCGAGGCCAGCCCGCCCCCGCGTGGGCGCAGCTATGCGTCGTTTCTGTCGTCGCGGCCGGACGCGTCGGAGGAAGACGCCGTCACGCTGGTGATCGACACCGCCAGGCACACCGGTGCCCGGGTGCACATCGTGCATGTGTCGAGCGCCCGCGTGTTGCCGATGCTGGCCGAGGCCAAGCGCTCCGGCGTGCGCATCACCGGCGAGACCTGCCCGCATTACCTGACCTTCGCGGCCGAGAACATCCTCGATGGCGCAACGCAGTTCGCGGCCTGTCCACCGATTCGCGACGCTGACAACCGCGACTTGCTGTGGCAAGGGATTGCCGACGGCACGCTGGACATGATCGTGTCCGACCACTCGCCCTGCGCGCCATCGATGAAGGCCGACGGCGACTTCGGCCGGGTGTTCGGCGGAATCAGTTCGCTCGAGGTCGGGCCGCGCGCCGTATGGACGCGCGCCACCAAGCGCGGATTCGGGCTCGCGCAGCTGTGCCGGTGGATGGCGGAAACGCCCGCCGCACTCGCAGGGCTGGATGACCGCGGCCGGATCGCGGTCGGGCAGCGCGCGGATTTCTGCGTATTCGATCCCGATGTCGAGCAGACGGTGGGCACGCTGCGGCACCGGCACGCGGTAACGCCCTACGACGGCGCGGCGCTGCGCGGGTCGGTGGCGCAGACGTGGGTGGCGGGTCGCCTTGTCTACGACCGGGTGGGTCAGCCGGCATGAGAATCCTGGTGCTGAATCCGAATACATCGGAGTCGATGACCGCCGAGATCGCCGCGGCCGCAGCCGCTGTCGCCGCCGAGGGGACAGAGATCGTCGCGCGCAATCCACGATTCGGCGCGACGGCGATCGATTCGGCGGCCGAAAGCTACCTGTCTGCGGTGGGCGTGATGGACGTGGTGACCACCATGCTCGCGGTGGGCGAATTCGATTACGACGCAGTGATTCTGGCCGGGTTCGGTGAGCATGGCAAGGATGCGCTGCAGGAGATGCTGCCCGTACCGGTGTTGGACATCGCGGAGGCCGCGGCGCACGTCGCGCATCTGATCGGGCGGCGGTTCTGCGTAGTGACCACGTTGGCGCGTTCGATACCGCCTATCGAGGACCGGCTGATGCTCGCAGGCCTCGACGCGCACTGCGCGTCGGTGCGTGCCTGCGGGCTCGGTACCGCAGAAGTGGACGCCGACCCCGCAGGCGCCGTGCAGGCGATCGTCGACGAGGCGGCCAGGGCGATTGCGGAGGACGGCGCCGACGTGATCTGCCTCGGCTGTGCGGGGATGGCCGGTGTCACCGCGGTGATCACGGCCAAGCTGGGTGTGCCCGCCATCGACGGGGTGGCCGCCGCGGTCGCACTCGCCCAGGCATTGGTCGGGCTCGGGCTGAGCACGAGCAAGGCCGGTGTGTATGCCGCGGGCCCGGACAACCCGCGCAGCCATTGGCCATTGTCGACGGCACTGGGGTTGGACCGGTGAAAGTCGATCTCGCGTCGCGGGCCCTCGGCGGCAGCGTCGTCGCCGCCAGTGACGAATCGTTCGGGTTCAAGGAACGGCTGATCGAGCCGAGCGAGCCGGCGTTCGTTCCAGGCACCTACGATCTGCGCGGTGAGGTCGTCGACGGTTGGGAGACCCGCAGGTACGTAGGGGGCGGTGGCGACTGGGCGATCGTGCGACTCGGAGCCGGCGGAAGGCTGCGCGCGATCGACGTCGACACCCGATTCTTCGCAGGCAATCACCCGACCGCGTGCCGCATCGATGCGTGCGTGCTCGACGTCGTCGACGACGCCACCGCCGCTGCGGCGCAGTGGACGACGGTCGTCGAGACCACTGCGCTGAAGCCCGACTCCCACAACGTCTTTGCCGTCGACGACCCACGGCGCTACACGCATGTGCGCCTAAACCTGGAATCCGACGGGGGAGTGGCGCGACTGCGGGTTTACGGCGAGGTCATCCCCGACCCCGCGACGTGGGCGGGCATCACCGTCGAGGTGTCGGGCGTCGAACAGGGTGGTCGCGTCGAATGGTCTTCTGACAGCTTCTATTCCGATGCGTGCGTGCTCATTGCTCCGGATCGGCCGCGCACCATGGGCGACGGATGGGAGACCAAGCGGCGTCGCGACATCGGTCCCGACACCCACGACGCGGTGATGATCTCGTTCGCGGTGCCCGCCGATCTCCAGCGCATCGAGGTCGACACCAGCCGCTTCGTGTTCAACGCGTCACGCGAGGTGGCGGTGCTGGGCAGCCGGGGGGTGCCCTGCGGCGAACACGGCTGGGCGCTGGTGCCATTCGACGTGGAAGTGCTGACTCGCACCCGCATCGCACCCGACGCCCGGCAGGTGTTCATCGTGGCCGCCACGGATATCACCGCGCTGCGGGTGCAGGCCTACCCCGACGGTGGGATTGCCCGGGTCCGGGCGTTCGGCAGGCCAACCGCAGACGGGATCGCCCTGCTGGAATCCATGTGGCAGGCGTCGGCATGACCGTGTTGATGACCGAATGCAGCGGCTTGTGGCGGCGCACCTTGCTGATCGCCGGCGACGGATCGCGGGACGTGAGCACGGATGTGGCGTGGCTGCAGGGGATCTCCGCGTACGTGGACACCCGCGGCTTCGCCGGTCGGCTCGGCCAGCACGGTGACGTCTTCGAGTGGCAGCGGCTCATCGATATCGAGCCGCCGGGCCCGTTTCCCGACGCGGGACGGATGCGCTGGGATGCGGGCGTGTTGATCGAAGTCGGCGTGCACGAGGACTACGTCGAGCATTGGGTCCGCGACGACGATCCGGGCGTTCGGTGCTGGGCGCTGTTCCTGCACAACGCGATCCTGCTGCGCGCCGGTGCGCACTTCGGCTGGGCAGACGGAAACGGTGTGGTGCTGCACACGATCGGCGGCCCCCAATGGACAACGCTCAACCCGCGCGTGAATGGCAGTGACCTGGTGGCCAATGGTGTCCGATGGCGTATCGAGGATAGCGAAGGAGATGTGGATCTATGAGTGGCACAACGTCATTCACTTCGGTGCCGATCGTGGACATCAGTGGGCTGGGATCACCGGATCGGCAGGAGCGCGAGCGAGTAGCCGCTGAGCTCGGCAAGGCGGCCAGCGAGGTCGGGTTCTTCTATGTAGGTGGTGCCGGGGTCGACGACTTGTTGTTTGACCGCATGTTGGCGGCGACGAAGGAGTTCTTCGCGCTGCCGCTCGACGAGAAGATGCGCTACTACATCGGGCTGTCCGCATGCCATCGGGGCTACGTCCCCTCCGGTGAGGAGGGCCTCGCGACCGGCATGCCGGAAATGAAGGAGGCGTTCGACACCGCGCTGGACCTACCGGCCGACGATCCGGACTACCTTGCCGGCAATCCGATGCTCGGCCCGAACACCTGGCCGGACCTACCTGGTTTCGCCGATGCGGTGACCGCGTACTACGAGGCGGTACTCGACGTCGGGCAGCGGTTGTTGCGGGCGTTCGCGGTGGCGTTGGGGGAGGATCCCGACACGTTCTCCAAGCACGCGACCAAGACGCCAAGCCAGCTGCGGCTCATCCACTATCCATACAACCCCGGCGCCGTGGACGGCGAGGGTATCGGTGCGCACACCGACTACGAATGCTTCACCCTGCTCAAGCCCACGGCGCCGGGCCTCGAGGTGCTCAACGGCGCGGGCGAGTGGATCGACGTGCCGCCCGTGCCGGGGACGTTCGTCGTCAACATCGGCGACATGCTGGAACTGTGGACCAACGGCGCCTACGTGGCGACCAGCCACCGGGTGCGGAAGGTGAAAGAGGAACGGTATTCGTTCCCGCTGTTCTTCAATGTCGACTATCACACCGAGGTGAAACCGTTGCCGCAGTTCGCCTCTCGCGACGGCAAGCAGCGGCCGGCGTTGCGCGCGGGCGAGCACCTGTTCGCTCAGACCGCACAGACGTTCGCCTATCTTCGCACCCGGGTGAAGTCCGGCGAGCTGGTGCTACCCGACGGCTCGCTGGAAACCGGACAGTTTGGACAGCAAGCACTGCAGAAGCGGGCCTAGTCTTCGGTAGGTTCGCCCATGTGCCTGAGCTGACGAACCGCCAGATCCTGCTGCGCCGCCGCCCGACCGGGCTGGTCGGGCCCGACGACACCGAGCTGGTCACCAACCCGGCACCCGAGCCCGCCGACGGCGAGGCGCTGGTGCGCACCACCTACGTCGGGATCGACGCCGCCGCCCGTACCTGGCTGGACGGCCAGCCCGGCTATCTGCCCGCGCTGCAGCTGGGCGACGTCATCCGGGCGGCGGGAATCGGCGAGGTGGTGGCATCGCGCTGCGACGCCTACGCCGTCGGCGACGTCGTCACCACGCTGACAGGCTTCCAGGAGTACGTCATCATCCGCGACGACATCTTCACCACGCCCATCCCCGGCGAGACCGATCAGCTCGCGATCATGTCCGTCTACGGCCCGACCGGCGCCACCGCCTACTTCGGGATGACCGACATCGGCAAGCCCAAGCCGGGGGAGACCGTGGTCGTCTCTGCCGCGGCGGGTGCTACCGGGTCGGTGGCCGGGCAGATAGCCAAGATCGCCGGAGCGCGGGTGGTAGGTATCGCGGGCGGCCCACACAAGTGCAAGGCGGTGGTCGAGGACTTCGGGTTCGACGCGTGCATCGACTACAAGGAGGCCGGCCTGCCCGCGGCGCTCAAAGAGCATTGCCCCAAGGGAGTGAACGTCTACTTCGACAACGTTGGCGGGCCCATCCTCGACGCGGTGCTGGGCCGGCTCGCCCCCAAGGCGCGGGTCGTGCTGTGCGGCGTCATCTCCAGCTACCTGACCGGCGAACACCCCGGCCCCGCCAACTACGTCAACCTGCTCGCGCGCACTGCTTCGATGCAAGGATTCAATGCGCTCGACGAGTGGGGCCGGTTCGACGAGGCGTTCGCGTCGCTGCGGCAGTGGGAGGCCGACGGCCGACTCGTACACCGCCAGACCATCTTCGAGGGCATCGAATCCTGCGTCGACGCCCTCAACGGGTTGTTCACCGGCGCCAACATCGGCAAGACGCTGGTCAAGCTCAGCGAACCGACGACCGCCTGATGCCGAAGCTGAGTGCGGGCCTGCTGCTGTACCGGGTCACCGACGGCGGCGTCGAGGTGCTGATCGGCCATCCCGGCGGCCCGTTCTGGGCACGCAAAGACGAAGGGGCGTGGTCGATTCCGAAGGGCGAGTATGTCGAGGGCGAAGACCCATGGACCGTCGCGCAGCGCGAATTCGAAGAGGAACTGGGCAAAGCGCCGCCGGAGGGGCCGCGCATCGACTTCATGCCCTTGAAGCAGCCGAGCGGCAAGATCATCACGGCGTTCGCCGTGCGCGGCGACCTCGATCTCGAAGGCACCTTCAGCAACACCTTCGAACTCGAGTGGCCCAAGGGGTCAGGCAACATCCGCGAATACCCCGAAATCGACCGCGTCGGTTGGTTTTCCGTGACCGAGGCCAACGAGAAGCTCTTGACGGGTCAGCGTCCGCTGCTTGACCGTCTCACCGCTGCCCTCGAAGGCGACGAACCGGGCGGGTCTCGATAGCGTTGATGGTCAGCGCGCGGCCGTGGATACGCCACCCTGCGCGCGTGCGCAGGTACTCATCGTCGTAGCGCAAATGCCAGACCAGATCGGTGATTTGATCCGCGTCGGCGGTCCAGTGGTGAGCGATGCACGTAATTCGGCCAAGCGCGTAGTCCGAATCATCGCCCGGGGCGTAGACCTCCCCGACGATCGCATGCTCGGTGCGGGTCACCGCTGCGAGCGCGGCCATCGCCTGCCGCACCCCGCCGCGCCCCTGATGATGGCGCACCGGCACGAGCGATCGGGGCGGGTCGGGCAGTCGTAATTCCGCAGTCTCGGTGAACAGCTCGACGACATCGTCGAACCGCCGGTCGTCGACCGCCGACGCGTACAGGTGCACAAGATCGGCCAGGGCGAGCCGGTCATAGGCATTCAGGTTCATGGGATCAGCGCCAACCGTCGCGCGCAGGCCGACAGCACGTCACAGGCCTCGCCCAGGTCAGCGGTCGGTGGCATGGCCAGCACGATTCTGTCGGCGCCAAGGCCCGCGAGTTTGTCGGCTCGCTCACCGTCGACCTTGGTCACCAGGTGGCCGAGCGACAGCTCGAGCGCATCGGGGTCGCGGCCGGCCTTGTTCGCCTCGTCGCGCATGATCCCGATGAGTTCGCTCAGCCTGGCACCTCCGACGCCGAGCGGCTGAAAGCCGTCACCCAGCCGGCCAGCGCGGCGGGCGGCCGCGCGGCTGTGCCCGCCGATGTGGATGGGCACCCGACCTGTCGGCTTGGGATAGCAAGTGGCGTGGTCGAATTCGACGAATTGGCCGGAGTAGCTCGCGCCGCCGGGCCGGTCTTCCCACAGCAGCCGCATTACCTCGATCTGTTCGTCGGCGCGGCGCCCTCGGCTGGCGAACTCCGCGCCGCACGCCTCGATCTCCTCCTTGAGCCAACCCATTCCCACGCAGAGTCGAATCCGGCCACCTGACAGCGCATCCACGGTAGCCACGCGCTTGGCCAGCACCACCGGATGGTGGTTGGGCAGCACCAGCACACCGGTGGCCAGGCCGAGCCGGTTGGTATGCGCCGCAAGGAATGTCAGCAGATCGAGGGGATCGGGCACCGGGCAGTCGGCGCGCAACTCCACCCGTCCCGATTCCGCATATGGGTAGACGCTGCGGTACTCGGTCATCAGCACCGTGTGTTCGACGGCGACGATCGACTCGAATCCACAGGCCTCGACGTGTCTGGCGAACCCGGACATCCATTCGGGGTCGGCGGTGACCCCGGCCGCGACGGGCGCTATGACGGCGAATTTCATGGCAGCCCAAGGTTGCTGCGTCGGATCATCTCTCGGCAGGCCAGCCGGGTTCTGCCGGTCTGCTGCATGCAGACACGCACCGGGTTCTCCTCTGCGACGGGCAGCGGCTCATCGGTCGGTGCGGCGGTGACGGTCGGTTCTGCCACATCGCCGGGATTGAGCGACCAGATCGTGGCGCCGGTGCTTTGCAGCGTCGAGCAGTATGCGGTGGCTCCCTCGGGTGTCGTGGCTGTGCTGCCCTCGGGTGAGCAGTTCGCGCCGATCACTGCGGCGGGCGGTGGCACCGGCTCGGGTGGCGGAGGCAGCGGTGTGAACGTCGGGCTAGTGACGGGCGGGGTGGTGGCCGTCGGCGATGTTGCCGTTGCAGTAGGCGTCTCAGGACGGTCCGCGCGGCGAAACTCCATGATCGCCACCGTAATTGCCGCGATCAGTAGGAGGGCGAGAACCGCGGGCACGATGACACCGGCCCGCAGCAGCGAGCGTTTCTGCGGCCTTGCGGCGGAGGCGAGGCCGGTGTCGACATCACCGGTCGGCGCCGCATCGAGGCGGTGGGCAAAAGCGCGGGCGAAGTCGGCGCACCGCTCGAAACGGTCCTTCGGATCCTTGGCCAGTGCCTTGGCAAGGACCGGGTCGAGCGCCGACAGTTCGGGTCGCTGCGCGCCGACCGCCGGCGGAGATGCCGACAAATGCTGGCTGATGACCACCGCCGGGTTGGAGCTCTGAAATGGCGGAGCGCCGGTCAGCAGATGAAAAGCGGTGGCCGCCAACGCGTATTGGTCGGCCCGTCCGTCCAACTGCTGACCCATCAGCTGTTCGGGCGCCGCGTACGACACGGTACCGACGGTCATGTTGGTTTCGGTCAATCCGCTGATGTCGTCAGCCCAGCGCGCGATGCCGAAGTCGGCCAACAGGATTCGCTGATCTCCCGAATCCGGGTAGGCCAGCAGGATGTTGGCGGGCTTGACGTCGCGGTGCAGCAGGCCGCGCTCATGTGCGTAATCCAGCGCCTCGGCGACAGCGGTCACGATGTTGGCGACCTCGGCTTTGGGCAGCCCGCTGGGATAGCGCTCGCGCAGCAGCCGGCTGGCGTCGGTGCCGTCCACGTAATCCATCGAGATCCACAGCTGGCCCTCGAAGTCGCCGCGGTCGTGCACGCCGACGATATGCGGATGCCAGAGCGTGGCCGCGATGTCGGCCTCGCGGTTGAACCGCTGCCGATACTCGCTGTCCGCCGACACCGACGCGGGCAGCACCTTGAGCGCGTCGCGGCGAGGCAGCCGCGGATGCTGGGCCAGATAGACCTCACCCATGCCGCCCGAGCCGAGCATCCGCACGATGGTGTAGCCGGCGAACGTCGCACCATCGGCCAACGGCATGGGCGAATAGTACAGAGGCGGCTATAGATCGAGCGTCAGATGCGAGCCGTCGGCCGCCCGCGATATGCAGATCAACATCATGCCGCTGTCGCGCTCAGGATCGGTGAGCAAGGTGTCCCGATGGTCGACGGCGCCGTCGACCACTCTGGTGCGGCATGTGCCGCAGAAACCCTGCTGGCAGGAGTACGGCGCGTGCACGCCGGCCCGATTCAGCGCCGACAGCAGCGTCTCGTCGGCGCCGACCCGCACCGTCTGGCCGGTCGCGGCGACCGACACCGAGAAGTCCTTGCCGTCGACGACCGGCGGCGCGGCGAACCGCTCGAAGTGCAATTCGACGTCGTCCCGGCCGGCGAGTGCGGACCGGATCGCCGTCAGCATGGGCGCAGGCCCGCATGCGTACACGGCAGTACCGTCCGGGCAGCCACCGAGCAAATCCGCGGCTGTCGGCAGTCCGCTGACGTCATCGGTGCGGACCTCGATGCGGTCGCCAAACCGGCTCACTTCGTCTAGGAATGGCAGGCTTTCGCGGCTGCGACCGGCGTAGACCATCGACCAGTCGACGGCGAGCCGCTGCGCCAGCCCCAGCATCGGCAGGATCGGGGTGATGCCGATGCCGCCGGCGATGAAGCGGAACCGCCGCGCGGGTGATCCGTAGCCGGGCACCGTGAGCGGGAACGCATTGCGCGGGCCATGCGTCGTCACCGTCGCGCCGACCCGCAAGTCGTGCATCTCTATCGAGCCGCCGCCGCCATCCGGGATACGTCGCACCGCGATGCGGTAGGTGTCGGGTGTCGCCGGATCTCCGCACAGCGAGTACTGCCGCACCAGCCCGCTGGGCAGATGAATGTCGATGTGCGCACCTGGATGCCAGCGCGGCAACTGTTCGCCGACCAATGTCAGCGTGACGACGTCCTGGTCATGGGCGACCACCTTTCGGTCGGTCACCGTCAGCGCGATGGTGCGGTCGGTGTCGGGCGGTGCCGACATGCGCCGGATCGCGCCCGAGATCGCCCACAGACCGTTGAGGGTGACGTCTGCCAGGCCCATCACGACGTCGTGGCGCAGCCGCCCGAAGGCACTGGGTGGCGCCTGCCGGTACCGCTCCAGGAGCCCCATCAAAGGTGCGCGGCGCGGGCCGCGGGGGAACTGGCGAGGTAGGCGACGGCCTGCGCGGTCGACCCCATCTCCTCGGGGGAGTACCCCGGCCTGAAATACATCGCGGTGTTGGAGCCAAACAGCTTGCGGTACTTGGGAAGCAGCCCAAGCTTGGAGTCCCGCATTCGCATCCGATTGAATTTCCACCAGCCGATGTCGGTGTCGGGGTCGGTCTTGACGATGTACCAGGCCGCGCGCTGGAACATCACGAAGATCATCACGACTGCCATGGACATGGCGCGGATCCGGTCGATGTAACTGTCGTGGAAGTACACGGCGACGTCGTGGGCCACCATGCGGTGCTCGACTTCCTCGCTGCCGTGCCACCGGAACAGGTCGACCATCGTCGGTGAGGCATCGTGGTCGTCCCATGCGCAGTTCAGCGCGAAATCACCCATGACGGCGGTGTAGTGCTCGACGGCCGCGATCAGCCACAGCCGATCGCACAGGTGGTTGAGCCGGCGCTTGGGATCGGTGGATGTTGTTGGCGCCAATACCTTTTCGAAGGCATACTCGACCTGATCGAGGATCGGCTTGGGGTCGATGCCATTGATCACCATGTACTCGTGCAGCACCTGCTCGTGCACGTCGGCGTGCATGGCCTCCTGGCCGATGAAGCCACGCATGTCCTCGGCCAGATGCGGATCCTTCACCAATGGCAACGCCTCTTTGAGGGTCAGCACGAACCAGCGCTCGGCGGCAGGTAGCACGATGTTGAGCAGGCTGATGACGTTCGAGGCAACCGGATGTCCCGGAATCCAATGCAGCGGGATGCCCGAGACATTGAAATGAACCTTGCGGGCCTGGATCTGTACCGGGCCCGGATCGACTTCGGTGTCGAAACGGTGCGGTCGCAGCATGCTCGGAAGTCTAGCGAAGTAGGTGGGAACGCGGGTATCGGCTTGAGGTGCGGGCCGGCCGGGTATATACGACTGACATGGCGGGGTTAGGCGACGTTGTCGAATGGGCTAGGCATCAGGTCTCGTCGCGGGTCCCGAAGGCCGACCTCGATCAGCGCGACCCGGACTACATCCGCGAGCAGCTGCCCGGAACCTGGTTGCTGGCGTCGCTGTATTTCCGGGCCGACGTGCGTGGCCTGGACCGCATTCCCGCCGAGGGCCCGGTGCTGCTGGTCGGCAATCACAGTGGCGGCAACGTGCCACCGGACACGTTCGTGTTCACGCTGGCCTTCTGCTCCTATTTCGGCGTGGAGCGGCCGTTCTATCAACTCGCCCACAACCTCGTCGTCTCCGCGCCGCCGCTGGGTTGGCTGCGCAAGTTCGGCACCGTCGCCGCCAATCACGAGAATGCCCGCATGGCACTGGAATCCGGTGCCGCGCTGCTGGTGTATCCCGGCGGCGACTACGAGGTGTTCCGGCCGTCGTGGGAGCGGCACAAGGTCGATTTCGGCGGCCGCAAGGGCTATGTCCGGCTGGCTCGCGAGGCCGGTGTGCCGATCGTGCCGATCGCCAGCGTCGGCGGCCAGGAGACCGCACTGTTCCTCGACCGCGGCCAATGGCTGGCCAAGCTGTTGATGGTGGACAAGCTGGCCCGGCTCAAGAGCGTGCCGATCTCGCTGGCCCTGCCGTGGGGCCTCAACATCGGCGACCTGTTGGGACACATCCCGCTGCCCGCCAAGATCGTCGTCGAGGTACTCGATCCCATTGACGTGGACGGCGACGACGAGGTCGTGCACAAGAAGGTGGTGGAAAGCCTGCAGGCGGGCCTGGACCGACTGGCCGCGGAGCGCCGATTCCCGATAATCGGCTGATGAGCGCTTGCGCGAAGAAGCGAGGTGCGTGATGCGCGTCCAACGTCACTGCGTCATCGACGCCGACCGCGACACCGTATGGAAGGTCGTCAGCGACCCGGACTGCTATCCGGAGTTCATGGCCAGCCTCGAACGCTGGGAACACGTGACCGAGGGCCCCGCCAGAAAGGGGTCCCGCTACACGGTGCACTGGAAGATCCGCTCGGTGCCGATCGGCGGTGTCGTCGAGGTCTCTGAGTTCGACCCGGCCCACGACCTTGCCTGGATCGGCGTTTCAGGCGTCTCGCTGCGCGGTCGGTTCCGAATCCGCGACAACGGCGACGGCCACACCAAGGTCATCTTCCGGCTGGCCTACGAATCGGCAGGCAATCTGCTCGGGCTGATCGCCGATCGGGTGGCCGCGCGTCAGGTCGGTCGCAACATGACCGAGACGCTGAAAAACCTGAAACAGCTGGTCGAGGCCTAGGCAGGCGGCGGGGCGGCCGGGCCGGGTGCGCCCTGAATCGGTACCACCGGGGTCGGGGTCACCGTGGTCACACCGTTGGAGCCGACCGTCGGACCTCCGGAGGGGCCCATCGCCGCGAGAATGTCGGCGGCGTTTTGGCTGCAGTCGAGCGACAGCAGCATCCGGCCGCCCGAGGTGATCTTCTGCTGGTCGACAAGGCACTGGGCCTGCGGCAACACGCTGCCGAACGAGCCTCCGAAGTAGGCCTTCACGCCCTGGCTCTTCAGAATCATCAGCGCCTTCTGATACGGCTCACCGACCACGTTGTACGAGCTCGGGTCCGGCTGAGGCTGCGAGAGAGCCACACCAGCGCCGATCAGAGCGGCCGAGCCGGCGGCGACGAGGCCACCGCTGAGCACAACGATCTTCTTCACGTGATCTCCCTAAGTCGGTGCGGTGCGAACATATCGCAGCGGTGACAAATGTGAAACCGGAGACAGGCGCCGAAGCGTTACACCGGCGGGTGCACGATATGTTTCATCGCCTCGGCGAGCGTAGCCGCCCGGGGGTCGGTGAATACGTCCTCTAGCAGCAGTTTTCGGCCGTCGGGCCCCCGCAGCGGCACCCGCCAATTCGGGTACTCGTCGGTGGTGCCCGGCTGATTCTGCGTGCGAAGGTCGCCGACCGCGTCGACGAGCGACAGTGCCAGCAGCTTCGAAGGTGTCCGGCCCAGATACCGGTACAGCGCGAGGACGACCTCCTCGACGCTCGGGTCGTCGCCGAGCAGCCCGACCCGGCGCAGCTCGGCCAGCCAGGCCGCTTGTTGGGCCTGGTCACTGGCCAGTTCCTCGGCGGCGGGCCGGGTCAATAGGCCGAGCTTTTCGCGCAGCCGGACATGCTCACCCGCGAGATAGCCCGCTGTCGGCGGCAGATCGTGGGTGGTCACCGACGACAGGCAGAACTCGCGCCAATTCTCGGCGGGCAGCGGTCCGCCATCACCGTCGCGGTCGGCCTCGAACCACAGGATCGACGTGCCAAACAGGCCGCGTTCGCGCAGGTAGTCACGGACCCATGGCTCGACGGTGCCGAGATCTTCGCCGACCACCACCGCACCGGCCCGGTGCGCCTCGAGCGCGACGATGCCGATCAACGCCTCGTGGTCGTAGCGCACATAGGTGCCGTCGGTCGGCGGGGCGCCCTTTGGGATCCACCAGAGCCGGAACAGGCCGATGATGTGGTCGATACGAACGCCGCCCGCGTGTCGTAGCACCGCATTGACCAGCGCGCGAAATGGTTCGTATGCCTGGTCGACCAAGCGATCGGGCCGCCACGGCGGTTGCGACCAGTCCTGGCCGAGCTGGTTGAACTCGTCGGGCGGCGCACCCGCGGTGACGCCGAGCGCGAGCACGTCCTGCAGCGCCCACGCATCGGCACCGTTGGGATCCACGCCGACCGCAAGGTCGTGCATGACGCCGAGGTCCATGCCCGCCTGGACGGCAGTGGCCTGCGCGGCGGTCAGCTGGTCGTCGAGTTGCCACTGCAGCCAGCGGTGAAAGTCGACGGTCTTTGCGTGTTTGGCGGCGTACTCGGAGACGGCCGGGCCGGCCGGATGCTGCAGTTCCTCGGGCCACTGGTGCCAGTCGTTGCCGTACTCCTCGGCGAGCGCACACCAGGTCGCGAAGTCGTCGAGGCTCCGGCCCTCGCGGTGGCAGTAGGCGGCGTACGCCAGCTCTCGGCCCGCCGACCGCTGGACGCGGTAGACGCTTTTCAACGCAGCGCGTTTGGCCTTCCACACGGCGTCGCGGTCGATCCGCTTCGATTTCTTCGCGTGGGCCTGCACTTCCACGCGCGCCTTGCGGATGCTGCCGCGCTGCCGCACGTATGCGAACTCGTCTATCGCCTCGACCCGCAGATACAGCGGATTGATGAACCGGCGCGACGTCGGCAGATACGGCGACGGCTCCATCGGCGGGGTAGGGGCCGCCGCATGCAACGGGTTGACCAGAACGAAACCCGCGCCGTGCTGCGCGGCCGACCACACTGCCAGGTCGGCCAGGTCGGTCAAATCGCCAATGCCCCAAGATCGTTGCGAGCGCACGCTGTACAGCTGGGTGGCCAGCCCCCATGCCCGGCTCGTGCCCAGCCTGGCGGGCAGGCCCAGCGACGCGGGCGTGACGATCACTACCGTGCTGACGTCGGATGCACCGACCTGCAGGTGGAGTTGGTGATAGCCCAGCGGCAAGTCGTCGGGTAGCTCGAAGGTGGCCTCGCCGATCAATTGGCCATCGAGATCGTAAGGCGCTCTGTTGTTTTCGAGCTGACGCAGCCCGGTGCGTACGGAGCCGTCCTCCAGCCGAAGCCATAGCCCGGCCGGCTCGCCGTGCGTGACGTGCACCCAGAACGGGGATGCGACGCCGGACCGGCCGACGATCGTCGGCGGCAGCGAGTGCGACCAGTGGTCGCGGTCGTGGGCGGCCAGTGCGGCGGCGCGCTCGTCCTCGGTGGCCGCGTCCACCTCGAGGGCGTCGAGCACGGCGATCAGCGTGCTATCGGCGACGGCCGTGCGCCTGCCGGTCCAGTCCTCGAATTCGGTTGCGACGCCGTAGCGCCGCGCCAACTCGACAAGCGAGTCGGGCAGCTCAGTCATGCCGCCTATCTTGCACGCTGTCAGTCGACATCGCGGATCAACAAGTCGTCCCAGGTGTCCCGGCGCACCACGAGCCGGGGAGTCCCGTTGCGGGCGAAGACAACCGGGACGCGCCGGGCACCGTTGTACTGATTGGACATCGTGTAGCAGTAGGCGCCGGTGACCGGCACCGCGAGTAGGTCTCCGATTGCGGGTTGCTGCAGCGGGACGCCGTCGACGAGTTGGTCGCCGGATTCGCAGTGCCTGCCGACAACGCTGACCATTTCTCCGCCGCCAACGCGGTTGACGATCGTCGCTTCGAACCGCTGCCCGGTCAGCGATACCTCGAGGTTGTCGCCCATTCCGCCGTCCACCGCCACGTGGGTGACGACGCCGCGCTTGATCGTGGTGATCCGGTAGACCGTGCATGCGCTGTTGGCGACCATGCTGCGGCCCGGCTCCACGATGATCCGGGCACCTTCCGGCAGCAACGCCTTGGCCTGGGTCACCATCGCGTCGGCGTAGTCGTCGAGGCTGGGCGGGTGTTCGTCGTAGGTGTAGCGCACCCCGAGCCCGCCACCGAGGTCGTAGACGTCGAAGGTGCCGAGCTTCGCGATGGGTTCCACGGCCTGCGCGAGCTGTTCAACGTTGAGCAGTTGCGATCCGACATGGGTGTGCACCCCGTCGAGCCGCAACTTGGCACTGCGCCCGATCCTGCCGATGGCGTCGCGGGCGTCGTCGGGCAGCAGGCCGAACTTCGAGCCGGCGTGACCGGTCGCTTGGGATGCGTGGGTGGCCGCCTCGACGCCGGGGATCACCCGCACGAGGCACGGTTGCTGATGACCCGCCGGGACGATGCGCTCGAGCCGGTCGATGTCGTCGAAATTGTCGACCACCACCAGGCCGACGCCGTGCTTGACCGCGAGCTCAAGTTCCTCGTCACTCTTGGCGTTGCCGTGCAGAACGAGCTTGGCGGCATCGGCGCCCGCCTTGAGCGCGGTCAGGATCTCGCCGCCGCCGGCGACGTCGAGGTGTAGCCCCTCTTCGACCATCACCCGCTGAACGGCCGTGCACGGGAACGACTTTGACGCGAACGCCACATCGCAGCGCGGCCATCGGCCGCGGAAAGCCGCGAGATAGTCGCGGGCCCGCTGCCGCAGAGCATCTTCAGACACCACGATGGCCGGGGTGCCGAACTGCTCGGCTACCTCGTCGAGGCGGCACCCACCGACCGTCAGGGTGCCATCGCTGTCGCGGTCTGTTCCTGGGGGGAAGAGGCCGAGCAACTCATCGGTCGTCACGTCGGTATGGACCGTCATGCGCTCAGCGTGCCACTGGGACGCCGAGCGTGAACCGGCTGCGAGAAAAGTCCGCGAAATCCGCAGTGGCTTCACATTCGCCTGTTACTCTGTCTGTAATGATCCCTACAGATGTACGGCCGACGAAGAAGCAGCAGCAGGGCGAGCAGTCCCGTGAGCTGATCCTCGACGCGACCGAACGGCTGATGGCCACCCGCGGATACGCCGCCACATCGATCAACGACATCCGCAAGGCGTGCGGGCTGCCGCCCAGCTCCATCTACTGGCATTTCGGTTCCAAGGAAGGCGTGCTCGCGGCGGTGATGGAACGCGGCGCCGACCGGTTCTTCGCAGCGATCCCGACATCGGAAGACGTCGGAGGACAGCTGGCGGTGCTGTCGACGCTGCAGGCGCAACACCCGGATTTTCTGCGGCTGTTCTACATGCTGTCGCTGGAACGCGGCACCGATCCGGCGGTCGCCGCGGTGATCCGCCGCGTGCGCGACACCGCGATCAGAAGGTTCCGCGACGCGATCGGCGCACTGCTGCCTACCGGCGTGCCGCAGGACAAGACCGAACGCGTCGTCACCGAACTCGCCTCAGTGGCTGTCGCGCTGTCGGACGGGGTGTTCTTCGCCGAGCACCTCGAACCCGACGGCACCGACGTCGCGCGGATGTACCGACGGCTGTATCAGACCATGACGGCGCTCATCCCGATTCTGTTGGAGGAGAAATGAACACGAAGACCGCGATCATCACCGGCGCCAGTTCGGGGCTCGGGCTCGAATGCGCACGCGCACTGTTGCGCAGCGACCCCTCCTGGCATGTCGTCCTTGCGGTCCGCGACACCGGCCGCGGCGCCGAGGCGGTCGGGCAGCTGGGCGAACCGCAGCGCTGCACAGTGATGCGGATGGACCTCGCTTCGCCGGCGTCGGTGCGCGTGTTCACCGAAACCTTCCGAGGTTCCGGGCTTCCGCCGTTGCGTGCGATCGTGTGCAACGCCGGGGTCCAGGTGGTGTCGGGCACGGCGTTGACGGAGGACGGCGTCGAGATGACGTTCGGTGTCAATCATCTCGGCCACTTCGCGCTGGTGCAGGGCCTTCTCGGCGAGCTGGCGCACCCGGCGAGAATCCTTGTCGTCAGCAGCGGCACCCACGATCCGAGCAGGCACACGGGGATGCCCGACCCGCTCTACACCTCGGCTGCCGACCTCGCGCATCCGCGCGCCGAACAGTCCGCCGACGGCCGTCGTCGCTACACCACTTCAAAGCTGTGCAACGTCCTGTTCGGCTACGAACTCAACCGCAGGCTCGGCGATGGCGTAACCGTCAACGCATTCGACCCTGGGCTGATGCCTGGGTCGGGGCTGGCGCGCGACTACCCGCCGCTGCAGAGGCTCGTGTGGCGGTATCTGCTGCCCGCGCTGCGGGTGTTGCCGGGCGTGCGCAGCACCCGCACCTCCGGGCGCTATCTGGCCACGCTGGTCAACGACGCCCGGTTCGACGGTGTCAGCGGCGAATATTTCGACGGGCTGCGACCGATCAGGTCGTCGGCCGACTCCTACGACCGCGGCAAGGCGCTCGACTTGTGGGAGACCAGCGAGCGGCTGCTGGCGCACGCGATCAAGTGACGCAGCGGTTTTCGGTATTGTCGGCGGGGTGGCGCAGGACCGGCGGGCCCGTGTCGCAGTCGCGGCGCTGTTCCTGACCAACGGCGCGCTGTTCGCGAATCTGCTGCCGCGCTACCCAGAGATCAAGTCCGACCTGCATCTGTCCAATGCGATCTACGGCGCGGCGATCGCGGCGTTCTCCGGTGGCGCGCTGGTGGCGGGGCTGGCCGCCGCGGCGCTGATCCGGCGATTTCACTCCTCGCGGGTCGCGGTGGCCGGCACGATCGGCATCGCGGTGTTCGTCATCATCGCGGCACTGGCCACGTCGCCGTTGGCGCTTGCCGCGGCGCTGTTCGTGGCGGGCGCCTCGGACGCGATCACCGATGTGGCGCAGAACGCGCACGGGCTTCGGGTTCAGCGCAACTATGGCCGCTCGATCATCAACTCATTCCACGCGGTGTGGGCGGTCGGCGCGATCCTCGGCGGTCTGATGGGCGCCGGTGCGATCGCGATACACATGCCGCGGGCGACGCATCTGTCGATTGCCGGCGCGGTGTTCAGCGCCGTGGTCGTCATCGCGTACCCGTACCTGTTGCGCGGGCCCGATCACGACGACCACCCGTCTGCGCGGTCGGCCGGTCGGGGAGGTGCGGGCATCGCGGTGTATGCCACGCTTGTCGCCCTTGTGGTGATCGCGATCGCGGGCGCAACCGTGGAGGATGCCGGAAGTTCTTGGGCCACACTGTATTTGCGCGATAGCCTGGGCGCGCCGGGGGCGGTGGCGGTGTTCGGCTACGTGGCGCTGGTCGGGTTCATGTTCGTCGGCAGAATGACTGGGGACCGATTGGTGGACCGTTTCGGCGAGCGTGCCGTGGTGCGAGCGGGCGGGTTCGTCGCCGCCGCCGGGATGGGCGCCGCGCTGGCGTTCCCCAGTGTGCCCGGCACGATCGCGGGGTTCGCGGCCGCGGGGCTGGGTGTGGCGACCCTGATACCCGCCGCGATGCACGGCGCCGACCAGTTGCCGGGCATGCGCCCGGGCACGGGACTGACGGCGGTGACGTGGCTGATGCGGATCGGCTTCTTCGGCGCACCGTTGCTTGTCGGCGTCGTCGCGGACGCGACGAGCCTGCGCGTCGGGTTGCTGTCCGTGCCGGTATCCGGTGTCGTTGTCATCGCGCTTGCGGGTGCGCTCAGTGCACGGCGCCAGCTATCTCGATCGTGAGCACGCCAGCCACGATGAACGCGATGCCGAGCACCATCACCCAGGTGAGCGGTTCGGCGAACAGAAACCGCGCTATGACGGCGACCAGCGCGACGCCGCAGGCGGTCCATACGCCATAGGCGATGCCCACCGGCATGCCCAGCGACAGCGCCACCCACAGCAGATAGAAGCACAGCAGATAGCCCGCGACCACGGGCGCAATCCACACCTTCTTGCGGAACCCGTCGGAGGCGCGCAGCGCGAGCGTCGCGAAAACCTCGACGAGAATCGCGCCGGCAAGCGACAGCCACATCACGATTCGTCCGCGGCGGCCCGCTGAGAGCCGAACTCGACGAGCAGCACGCCGGCGATGATCAGCCCGATGCCCGCCACGATCGGCCACGTGAACGGATCGCCGTAAATCGCAGCGGCCAGCACCGCCGTCGCCGCCGTGCCGCACGCACCCCAGATGCCGTAGGCGACGCCGACCGCCATCCCGGTCCGCAGGACCATCGTCAGCAGGATGAACGAGCCGACGTAGCCGGCCACGACCACAATCAGCCAGGCCGAATGATCTTGCGACGCCCGCAAAGACAGCGTTGCCGCGACCTCGACCGCAATCGCCGCGATCAGCAGCACCCACTTCCGCACGCGACCAAACTATGCCACCCCGTTCTGGCTGGCCCTTTCGACCATCGGCGTCAGCACCTCGTGCGCGAACCGCCGCAGTTCGGCCTCGTCGCCGAAGTTCGGATCGGTCGGCGGCATCGAGATGTACGTGAGAAACAACCGAGCGAACATGTCGGCCACCCAACGCACCTGCTGTGTCGGCGTGCCGGGTGCCTCGCCGTGAATGTAGTTGGCGATGAACGCCGAACCCAGCTTGAGCAGTTCGACGGAGTCGGCGGCCGGGGCGGACTCGAACTGTCCGGCGCGACGCAACATCGGATGTTGGGTGGCGAACCTGACGGCGGCGATGAACGCCTCGGCCACGCCCTCATGCGGATCCGCGACGGTATCGATCGCGTCGGCAACTGCGGCGAGGAAACGCTGCGTTTCACGTCGGACGAGGGCCTCGACCAGGTCATCGCGTCGCGGGTAGCGGCGGTAGACCGTCATCCGGGACACGCCTGCGCGGCGCACCACGTCTTCTACGGTAATCCGTTGCAGCCCAACGGCTGCCGCTTCACCAACGGCGGCGTCGAGAATACGTTGGCTGGTGCGGTCGGTGGATTCGTCCACGCGGCCTGCCGCGGTCGCGCCGCCGACGATCTCGATCAGCTGGCCGTCGATCACGGCGCCGCCGCAGTGGTCAGCTCTGCGCCCGCCGCGCGTTGGCGCGCGAGTTGGACGTAGCGCGGTGTGCCGAACGCCCAGCGCAGCCTGCGCGCGTCGGACTGCAGCGCCGGATCGATCAGAACGCGGGTCAGCGCACTGGGACGGTCGAAGCCGATCAGTTCGCGCGCCCACTGCGGCGCACGGCTCATGCCTGCGTAGATCGCGAAGCGGTGCAGTTGGCGATCGACGGGGCCGGGAAGGTTGGGGAAGAACGGCGACGTCATGAGGAAATCGATGAAGTCGCGAGTCTGTGCGTTCACGCTCAGCCGTGGCCGCATGGCCTCGACATAGTCGTCGAGTTCAGCGGCCGTCGTCGGAACCCACTCAGCACCGCCCAACCGGCCGATCACCGCTTGCTCAGCCAGGTATCGATCCCGTTCCTGTTGCGACAGCGGCCTTTTCGTATGTTCGTAGGCTCGCATGATCATCCACGGAATGCAGGTGTGCACCCAGGCGATCAGCTCGGGGTCCAATGCGCGATACGGCACCCCGTCGGGGCGCGTGCCGGTGACGAACGAATGCACACCCTTGACGCGTTCAATGAGCCCGGTGGCCGCCTCGGTGTTGCCGAACGTCGTGGTCAGCACATAACCCAGGGTCGCTCGCGCCCGCTGGAACGGGTCCTGGCGATAGTTCGAGAGGTCTTGGACGCCCGCGACGACGGACGGATGCAGGATCTCCAACACGATCGCGGGGAGGCCGGCCTGGGAGACAGCCGCCAGGTCGGCGTTGATCTCCCAAGACACGCTGTCGGGCCCGATCAGTCCGGGATCGCCGGGCCTACCTCCGTACACGGCTGGATCGTCGTGGCGGCCGGCGCCCTTCTCGAACTCGGCGACGATGCGACTGCGCAGATCCATTGCGGCTCCTGGAGCAAATGTTACAAATTTCATATCAACTATACCAATCAGGTAGCGACACGTGACACGGATCTCCCGGTCACCTGCGGTTTCCCTCGGTAACCTCGAGGGATGAGCACTGTTGTCGAAACCGCCTACGGCCCAATCCGTGGCGTCGACGACGGCGGTGTGAGGTCGTGGCTGGGGGTTCGCTACGGCGCCCCGCCTACCGGCGGCCTCCGGTGGCGCGCGCCCGAGCAGCCCCAGCCGTGGACCGACGTTGCCGATGCCAGCATCCTTGGGCCCGTCTGCCCTCAGCCGGTCGACCCGCGGATCCCCATCGACCTGGGCGCGCCCCAAGGCGACGACTGCCTGACCCTCAATATCTGGGCGTCCTCGGATATCGCCGCTGGCGACCGCAAGCCGGTGATGGTGTGGATTCACGGCGGCGCCTACGTACTTGGTTCGGCGAACCAGCCGATGTACGACGGGCGAGTGCTCGCGGCGGGCGGCGACGTCGTCGTCGTCACCGTGAACTACCGGCTCGGCGCATTCGGATTCCTAGATTTGTCGTCGTTCAGCACGCCACGACGCCGGTTCGAAAGCAATCTCGGACTGCGCGACGTGCTGCACGCCCTGCACTGGATTCGCGACAACATCGCCGCGTTTGGCGGCGACCCCGACCGCGTGACGGTGTTCGGCGAGTCGGCGGGCGCGGGCATCATCACCACCCTGCTGGCAAGCCCGGCCGCCGAGGGACTGTTCGCAGGCGCGATCGCGCAGAGCTCACCGGCTACTTCGTTGTACGACGCGACCCGCGGGCGGCGAGTGGCCGCGCAGTTCCTGGCCGCGCTTGGCCTGGGGGACAACGACATCGAGCAGTTGACGGATGCGCCAGTCGAGGCGCTCGTCGCTGCGTCGCGAACGTTGTTCAATGACGTCCCGGTGCAGTGTCCCGGCACGCTGGCGTTCGCCCCGATCGTCGACGGCGATCTCGTCCCCGACCACCCGGTGAAACTGGCCCGCGAGGGCCGGTCACATCCGGTCCCGCTGATCATCGGCACGAACAAGCATGAGGCGGCGCTATTCCGGTGGATGAAGTCGCCGCTGATGCCGATCACGCCCGAAGCGATCAATGCGATGTTCACCCAGATCGCCGCGGAACAGCCGAATCTGGAGTTGCCGACGGACGATCAAATCGACACGGCGTATCCGGGTCTGCGGGGCAAGGCCCGCGGAATGGGAGTAGCGCGCGATGTCGGATTTCGGATGCCGACGGTGTGGCTCGCCGAAGGGCACAGCACCGTCGCACCGGTGTACCTGTACCGATTCGATTGGGCCACACCGATGTTGCGGCTGCTGCGGCTGTCCGGCGCGCATGCCACCGAGCTGCCCTTCGTCTGGGGCAATCTCGTCGCCGGTCCCAAAGACCCGACATTCCGGTTGGGCGGAATGAAGACCGGCAAGGTGGTGTCGGCGCGGATCCAGGCCCGCTGGCGCAACTTCGCCACCCAGGGCAAGCCGCTCGGGTTGGACGGTGAGCCCGAATGGCTGCCGTACCAAGCAGCCGACCGGGCCTGCCTGGTGATCGACCGGCAAGACACGGTGCTCAACGACGTCGACCTGCACATCCGGTCGGCGTGGGGCAGTGAGGTGCTCAGCTTCCGGTAACGGCGGGCAGTTAAACTCGTTGCGGAGGTGTCGTCGTGGACCTGGCATTCTCGGATGCGCTGCCGCCGCTGATGCACGACCCCGTGATGTACGCGGTTCCGTTCTTCCTGCTGTTTCTGATCATCGAGTGGACCGCGGCGCGCAAGCTCGCCCACGTCGAGGCCGAGCGGCCACCGTCGGGCGCGTATCTGAAGCCCGACGCATGGGCCAGCATCTGGATGGGGCTGGTGTCGGTCGGGACGAGCGGGGTGCTCAACTTCATCGCGCTGCTGGGGTATGCGGCGTTGTACGCGTATGTGGCGCCGTGGCACCTACCAGCCACGCAGTGGTACACCTGGGTGATCGCCATCGTCGGCGTCGACTTCCTCTACTACTGGTATCACCGGATGGCCCATCGGGTGCGCATCTTCTGGGCCACTCATCAGGCCCATCACTCGAGCCAGTACTTCAACTTCGCCACCGCGCTGCGGCAGAAGTGGAACATCAGCGGTGACGTGTTCTTACGGGCGCTGTTGCCGCTCTTCGGCGTTCCGCCGTGGCTGGTGTTCCTGTCCTTCTCGATCAATCTGATCTACCAGTTCTGGATCCACACCGAGCGCATCGATAGACTTTGGCGACCAATCGAATTCGTCTTCAACACGCCGTCGCACCATCGGGTGCACCACGGCATGGATCAGCAGTATCTGGACCGCAACTACGGCGGCATCTTCATCCTGTTCGACCGGCTGTTCGGCAGCTTCCAGGCGGAGACCACGCGACCGCACTACGGGCTGACCAAGCAGGTGGACACCTTCAACATCTGGACGCTGCAGACGTTCGAGTACGTCGCGATCGCCCGCGATGTTCGCCACGCGAGGCGCTGGCGTGACCGGCTCGGCTACATCTTCGGTCCACCGGGATGGGTGCCTGCCGAAGATCGGGTCAATACCGGCGGAAGACCGGCACCCGTCCCGTAGTGTCCGCGATGTGGAGACGGTCTTTGACCCCGACGTCGACCCTGGGCTGGTTGAACGTGCCCTTGCGGCAAGCACCTTCGGCTCGATGTGGCTCGACATCCCGCGGCCGGAGTACCCGAAGGCCACCGGGTCGGTCATCTGCGACCTGCTGGTCGTCGGCGGCGGCTACACCGGGCTGTGGACCGCGTTGCATGCCGCGCAACGAAATCCGGACCGCCGCATCGTCCTCATCGAGGCCAACCGGATCGGCTGGGCCGCGTCGGGTCGCAACGGCGGCTTCGTCGACGCCAGCCTGACACACGGCCGCGAGAATGGAAAGGCGCGCTGGCCCAACGAGATCGACACGCTCGAGGCGATGGGCCGGGACAACCTCGATGGTATGCAGGCCGATATCGAGTCACTCGGACTCGACGCCGAATGGCAACGCAGCGGCATGCTATCGGTTGCGACGGAGCCACACCAGGTGGATTGGCTCGCCGACGCGGCCGCGCATGGAGAGGGCCAGCTGCTCGGCTTGCGCGAGGTCCGCGACGAGGTTCATTCGCCGACCTATCTGGCCGGCCTGTACAACCCCGCCACCTGTGCGATCGTGCATCCGGCCAAGCTCGCCTTCGAACTGGCCCGTGCCTGCCGCGAGGCCGGGGTACAAATCTACGAGCACACGAACGCGCAGGGGCTGGACTCCGCCGGTGTCGCGCTGCACATCCAGGCGGGCGAGGCGGCTTTCACGTGCCGCAACGCCGTGCTCGCCACGAACGTCTTTCCGAGCCTGCTGCGGCGCAACCGGTGGCACACCGTCCCGGTATACGACTACGTGCTGGCCACCGAGCCGCTGACCGACGCGCAGCTCGACCGCATCGGCTGGCGGCGAAGGCAGGGAATTGGCGACTCCGCCAACCAATTTCACTACTACCGCCTCACGATGGACAACCGGATCGTGTGGGGCGGCTACGACGCCATCTACCATTTCGGCCGCAGGGTCGACGATCGGTACGAGGACCGCGCCGCCACCTATCGGCGGCTCGCGGCGCACTTCTTCATCACGTTCCCTTCGCTCGACGATGTCCGGTTCACGCACCGCTGGGCGGGCGCCATCGACACCAACACCCGCTTCTGCGCGCACTGGGGACTGGCCCGCGAAGGGCGGGTGGCCTACGTCAACGGATTCACCGGGCTCGGCGTCGCTGCGGCGCGGTTCGCAGCCGATGTGTGCCTCGATCTCCTCGATGGCGAGCCTACGGCGCGTACCGAACTGGAGATGGCGCGCAAGCGGCCGTTGCCGTTTCCGCCGGAGCCGCTGGCCAGCGTCGGTATTCAGGCGACGCGATGGTCGCTGGATCGGGCCGACCACTCGGCGGGGCGGCGCAACATACTGCTGCGCGCGCTGGATGCGCTGGGCCTCGGCTTCGATTCCTGAGTCGAAATCCCCACGGGCACAGCGATGATCAGTAGGCTCAGCGGCATGAGCGACCGAAGACGACAACGAGTGAGGATCGCAGCGCGCAACGAGCGAGGACCGGAGCGAGGAGGAGTCGAGACATGAGCGATAGATTGATGAACGGCGAGAAACTAGAGCGTGGCCAATCGCTGACATCCCGCAATGGGGCGTACACCTTGACGCTGCAGGACGACGGCAATCTGGTGCTGGCCGCTCGCGGCGATGCCGTATGGGCGACCGGCACGAATGGGCAGGGCGTGGAGCGCCTCGAGGTGCAGAAGGACGGCAACTGCGTCCTCTACACGTCTGACAAGCCGGTCTGGCACACCGATACCAAGGGCGCCAAGGACGTTCGGCTCCTGCTGCAGGACGACCGCAATCTCGTGCTGTACGGGTTCGACGGACCGGCATGGGCGTCAAATACCCAGACGGATGAGGCGCCGCCTGCGCCGCCTGCTCCGCCCGCCGCCGAGGAACCGGCAGGAGAGCCGGTCGCCGTCGCCGCCGAAGAGCCCGCGCCCCCTGCGCCTGAGCCCGCAGCCGCGGCCGCACCGCCACCTCCACCGCCGCCGCCCGCACCGCGGACCTACACCGTCGTCTCTGGCGATACTCTCTGGGCGATCTCGGAACGCTTCTACGGCGACGGCAGCAAGTATCAGGTGATCGCCGACGCCAGCGGCATCGCCAACCCGGATCTGATCTATCCCGGGCAGGTGCTCACGATCCCTTAACTGCCAGCGGTCAGTTCGGCCCGTTCGCCTTACGCAAGCGGCTGTAATACCACCAGGGCCGGGCCGGCGCACCGTTGGCGTGGTCGACGGCGGCGACGAATGTGTCGAGCAGGCACCGGTCGTGGCGGCGACCGTCCATAGCGCATAGTCGGCGATACAGGTGCTCGGCGGTCTGCCCGCGCAGGTCATCCGGCCGCTCGATACCTAGGCGCAACAGCATCCGGGCGATCGCAGGTCCGATGTTGGGTAGGGCCCGTAGGTCGCTTTCGCTCATGTCTCGTTTGGTACCGAACGGATTCTACGGTGTCTTGAACTAATCGGACACGGCGTCGGTGAGCAGTGCGACCTGGTCGAGCTCGCCGGAACACGGCAGCAATATGACGTCGTCGCAGCCCACCTCGGCGAGGCGCTGCAGTTCGTCGTGCAAGCGCTCGCGGCCGGTGAGGGCGTCGGCCCGGACGTCCGGAAAGTAGTCGGATCCGTAGTAGTGCATCAGGTAGTGGTCGGCGATCTCGTCGGCGTCGGGGCCCAGCGAGAAATACCGCTCCACCACGATCCGGGGTCGCCCCGGGCGGCCAGCGTTGCTCCAGGCGCGGCGGGCCGAAGTGATCCCGTCTTTGAGCACCGGCATGCCGAATGACGGCGCCACCCAACCTTCGGCGTGCGCCGCCATGCGGGCGAACGAAGCAGGCACCAGTCCGCCGACCAGGACGCTCGGTCGGCCGGTTGGCAGCGCCGGCATCGGACCCGAGGCCCCGGAGATGTCGCCGGACCAGACTTGCCGCATGGCGGTGAGCGTGGCGTCGAAGGTGGCGCCGCGTGCGGAAAGTGAGGCGTCACTCGCTGAGTAATCTTCCGGCCAACCTCCGAGCGCCAGCCCGACTGTTAGGCGGCCGCCGGAAAGCTGGTCGACGGATGCGATTTGCTTCGCCAAGACAATCGGGTTACGTCGGTAGCCGACATTCAGCACTGTGGTGAGCATTTCGACCCGTTCGGTGCGCGCCGCGGCGGCCGCAAGCGCCACGAGCGGGTCGAGGTTGTCGTAGACCAGTCGATCGATCACACCCAGCGAGGCGAATCCGACGAGCTCGCTCTGTGCCGCCCACGATCCGATCACGGTTGCATCGACACCCGGCACAGCGGCCGGCAATCCGATTCCGACTCTCATGCGACCAGTGTGAGAAGCCGATCCGATTGACGTCTTGAACGTTTCGGACATTTCCGAGCCGAAAGGTCCGGGCCGTCACTGCTTTACGGACGGGGGTGTGTAACGTCGCACGGTCGGAGGCCGATGAGCAATTGCGTGCCGTTATCGCAGCTCACCGGTACGCTGTACAGCCTTGACACATAAAGATCGGAGGCCGTGGTGCGCCGACTCTGGTTGCGCATGCTCGCAGCGGCGGCCGCCCCGATCGTCGCGCTCTCGTTGCCATCCGCACCGGCGCAAGCCACAGCGGGCGTGCCGGTGTTCCCCGGCATGGAAGTTCGTCAAGGCACCAACGTCTGCACACTGGGCTACGTCGACCCGCAAATGCGAATCGCATTCACCGCCGGCCACTGCAGGGGCAGCGGACAGGTGACCGACAGGGACGGCAATGTGATCGGCAGCCAGGCGGTGTTCCGCGACAACACGCCGAACGGCGCCACGATCGACACCAATCATCAGATCGCCGACTGGGAGGCGATCAGCCTTGCCCCCGACGTCGCGGTCAACAACATCCTGCCCGTCGGACGGCAGCTGATCGCCGATCCGGCCGTCGTGCCGGTGGTCGGTCTGCCGGTGTGTCACTTCGGGGTGATCACGGGGGAGAGCTGCGGCACCATCGAGGCCGTGAACAACGGCTGGTTCACGATGGCCAACGGCGTGGTTAGTCAGAAGGGGGACTCCGGCGGACCGGTGTACAACCTCACCCCGGACGGCAGGGCGGCGATCGTCGGGATGTTCAACAGCACCTGGGGTCAGTACCCGGCGGCGGTCTCGTGGCAGGCCGCCAGCGAACAGGCTCGTGAGGACGTCATCTCCGCCGCGTCAGCGCCCGCGCCCTAACGGAGCAGCTCGAAGACCGGGATAGACGGTGCGACAGCGCGTATTTCGTCGTCGGTCGACTGCGGCGTCAAGCCGCCGACGTGCCCCTTGACCTCCCAGTACCACCGCTCGAGATAGCGCTTCAGCAGCTGCGGTTTGGCGTCGTCGGCGATTTCCGAGATGCGCACGTGCCGCGTGCGCCACCGCGGTCCCATCTCGACGGACCCCGCCGTACGCGCGTTGCGGGCCCATTGCGTGTTACCGCGCGGCGACACGACATAGTCGCGGCCATCGACGGTGAGCAGGTTGATCACGACGCCGCGCAGCTTGCCGGTCTTACGCCCGCGGACCCGGAGCGCGCGTGTTCCGGCGAGGCTGATCCCGGCTTCGGCCAGCCAGCGGATCAGTTCGTTGCCTGCGCGAGCGGCAAGGTTGGGTGCGTCGTAGCGGACGGTCATCGAGGTTCCTTTTCAATGAGAGAGCGGTGCTCTCTTAAAGATTGGCACGCCCGCGGCAGGAAATCAAGAGCAGTGATCTCGTTTCGTGTCACACTGGCCGTCATGGGCAAGCGGCAGGAGACGCGCGAGAAGATCGAGGCGCAGATCGTGGAGCTCGGCAGGCGCCATTTGGTGACGGACAGTGCGGCCGGGCTGTCGCTGCGGGCGATCGCTCGCGACCTCGGCATGGTGTCGAGTGCGGTGTACCGCTACGTGGCCAGCCGCGATGACCTGCTGACGTTGCTGCTTGTCGACGCATATTCGGAACTCGCCGACGCGGTCGATCGCGCCGCGGCGACCGCAGGCGGGTCATGGCGCGATCGTGTCCTCGCAACGGCGCACGCGGCCCGCGCATGGGCGATCGATCAGCCCGCCCGCTGGTCGCTGCTGTACGGCAGCCCGGTACCGGGTTACCACGCGCCGCGAGAGCGCACCGTCGGGCCGGGGACCCGGGTGGTCGCTTCGCTGTTCGACGCGATTGGGGCCGGCATTGCGGCGGGGGATATCCCTCAGTCCAATGTTGCTGTGGCCCAACCGTTGTCGTCAGACTTCGGCCGGCTGCGCGAAGAGTTCGCGTTCGCCGGCGACGACTCCGCGGTGGCCAAGTGCTTTTTGCTGTGGGCCGGACTCGTCGGTGCGATCAGCCTGGAAGTGTTCGGTCAGTACGGCGCCGACACGCTGACGGAACCCGGGGCCGTTTTCGACCTCCAGGTCCGGCTGCTGATCAACACGCTGAGCATCTAAATGTAGACTTGACTTATATAAGTGAAAGCTTCTACTTTGGAAGAGTGCACGCATTCGACGTCCTGGGCGACCCGGTACGGCGTCGAATTCTGGAACTGCTCGTCGACGGCGAGAAGTCGGCGGGAGCCATCGGAGTAACCATTCAGGGCGAGTTCGCGATCACGCAGCCGGCGGTGTCGCAGCATTTGAAGGTGCTGCGGGACAACGGGTTTACCTCGGTTCGGCCCGACGGTCAGCGGCGGCTGTACGCGGTGAGCGGGCGAGCCTTGCGCGATGTCGACGAGTGGCTCGACGGGTTCCGTCGCTTCTGGACACCACATCTCGACGCGCTGCACACCGAAATCGCCCGGGGTAAACGACAACGACGAAGGGGCGCAACATGATTGAGATTGACGTCGACCATCAGATCAATGCCGTTCAGCGTAAGCTCGGGCACCGCACGATCGACGCCGGGGAGGCGCACGTCCTCACTGTGAGTCAGTCTTACGACACCGACCAGGACGACCTTTGGGATGCGGTCACCAATATCGAGCGCATACCCCGCTGGTTCTTGCCGATCTCCGGCGACCTGCAATTGGGCGGCTCCTATCAGTTGGAGGGCCAGGCAGGAGGAAAGATCCTGACGTGCGATCCGCCGAAAAACTTCACCGCGACTTGGGAATTCGGCGGCAACGTCAGCTGGATCGACGTCACGATCACCGGCGACGGCCCCGACCGCGCGCGACTGGTACTTGAACACTTCGCCCAAGTCGACGACGACGAGATCTGGCGCCAGTTCGGCCCCGGCGCCGTCGGCATGGGTTGGGATTCCATGTTGCTCGGGTTGGCCCTCCACCTGGCTACCGGCGAATCCATCGACCCGTCGTTCGGACAGCAGTGGACGGGCACCGACGACGGCCGTCGCTTCCTGACGCTCTCCGGCGACGAGTGGTATGCCGTGAACGTCGCCTTCGGGACGGATCCCGCGGCAGCGCGCGCGATGGCGGATCGCTGTCTCAAGGCCTACCTCGGCGAGGAATAAACTAGAACACGTTCTAGCCAGGCGGGCACGGCGGCGATATTCTCAAGGCGATGCCTGACCAGACACCTGTCCAGATTGCCTGGGTCACACGCGACCTCGATGCCACCGAAAAGGCGCTGACCACGCTATTAGGCGCCAAGAAGTGGATCCGCCTGCCCGGTGTTCACTTCGGTCCCGACGCGTGCACGTATCGCGGTCGACCCGCGGACTTCGTCGCCGACATCTCGCTGAGCTATGCCGGCGACACCCAGCTCGAGCTCATCGCACCGGTGGCAGGCGAGAGCATCTACACCGAGTTCCTGAACCGCGCGGGAGCCGGCCTGCACCACATCTGCATCGAGGCCGACGACGTCGAGCGCGCGGTGGCCGAGCGTGACGCCGACGTGGTGCAGCGCGGTGTGATGCCCGGCGGCATGGAGTTCGCGTACATCTCCGCCGACGATGCCGGCGTGCCGTACATCGAGATCGCGTACATCTCGCCCGAGATTCGGGCGTTCTTCGACTACATCAAGCAGGAGCAGCAGTGAGTACTGAGATCCCAGAGACCGTCAACGCCGCCGACGTGACGTCGTGGTCCGACGAGGTCGACGTCCTGGTGATCGGGTTTGGCATCGCAGGTGGCTGCGCGGCGGTCAGCGCGGCCGCGGCGGGCGCGCGGGTGCTGGTGTTGGAGCGCGCAGCAGCCGCGGGCGGGACGACTTCGATGGCGGGCGGGCATTTCTATCTCGGCGGCGGCACCGCCGTGCAGCAGGCCACCGGCCATGACGACAGCCCCGACGAGATGTACAAGTACCTGGTTGCGGTGTCGCGGGAACCCGAGCACGACAAGATCCGCGCCTACTGCGACGGCAGCGTCGAACACTTCAACTGGTTGGAGGACTTGGGCTTTCAGTTCGAGCGAAGCTACTTCCCCGGCAAGGCCGTCATCCAGCCGAACACCGAAGGGCTGATGTTCACCGGCAACGAGAAGGTCTGGCCGTTCAAGGATCAGGCGGTGCCCGCACCCCGAGGGCACAAGGTGCCGGTGCCGGGCGACACCGGCGGGGCAGGCATGGTGATCGACCTGCTGCTCAAACGCGCGGACGAACTCGGCGTGCAGATCCGGTACGAAACAGGCGCCACCGCACTGGTTCTCGACAATGGCGCCGTCGTCGGCGCGACCTGGAAGCGCTTCAACGACACCGGGGCGATCCGGGCCAAGGCCGTGGTGATCGCCGCGGGCGGGTTCGTGATGAACCCGGAGATGGTTGCCGAGTTCACCCCGAAGCTGGCGGAGAAGCCGTTCGTTCTCGGCAACACCTACGACGACGGCCTTGGCATCCGGTTGGGCGAGTCGGCCGGTGGCGCGACCAAGCACATGGACCAGGTTTTCATCACCGCGCCGGCGTATCCGCCGTCGCTCCTGTTGACCGGGATCATCGTCAACAAGCTCGGGCAGCGCTTCGTCGCCGAGGACTCCTACCATTCGCGGACCTCGGGTTTCGTGATGGACCAGCCCGACAGCGCGGCATTCCTGATCGTCGATGAGGAGCACTTGGAACGGCCCGAGGTGCCGTTGGTGCCGCTGATCGACGGGTGGGAAGCCGTCGAGGAAATGGAAGCCGCCCTTGGCATCCCGGAGGGAAACCTGGTTGCCACGTTGAACCGGTACAACGAGTACGCCGCCCGCGGCGAGGATCCGGACTTTCACAAGCAGCCGGAATTCCTTGCGCCGCAGGACAAAGGACCTTGGGGCGCGTTTGATCTGTCGCTGGGCAAGGCGATCTACGCGGGCTTCACTGTCGGCGGGCTGGCCACCTCCGTCGACGGCCAGGTGCTTCACGAGGACGGCAGCGTGATCCCCGGCCTCTACGCGGCCGGTGCATGCGCGTCGAACATCGCCCAGGACGGCAAGGGCTACGCCAGCGGAACCCAGCTGGGCGAGGGCTCGTTCTTCGGCCGCCGGGCCGGAGCGCACGCAGCGCGCGCCTAGACCGGTGCGAGGCGCCACTGGCCGCCACCGAGCAGTTCCAGGCGTCGGTCGTGGTGCTGTTCGACGGTGGGGCGGTGACTGACGCTGACC
>Ga0075418_10000344_pt1 | contig 47482 bp, 61 predicted proteins | sample SoiMetdeltSBSDD2_FD_81776 | JGI IMG/M metagenome (GOLD analysis project Ga0075418, IMG submission 81776) | Bulk soil microbial communities from a Populus tree surrounding site in Tennessee, USA - Soil MetaG P. deltoides SBSDD2 | ecosystem: Environmental > Terrestrial > Soil > Tree plantation...
CCTCCTCCTCCTCAGGAAATGCAGGAACAGGCACCACCATTACAAGGACCAGAACAGGAGATGATGCAACAGAAGATACAGCAGATGGAAGCGATGCGTCCACAAGTAGGAATGGGTGGTAGATTTGGCTTAGGACCATCAATTGGTGCGCGCCCGCATGTGATGCCACGATTTGGTAGAATGATGCAACCACAAGAACAGCCAATGATGCAACCAATGCAGGATCAAGCTCAAGGCATGGACCAAATGCCTATGCCTAATGCATCGGTAGATGAAGATAGAGTCAATAGATTCAGGCAGATGAGACAGGGTGGAATTGGACCACGATTCGGTGGTGGCGGTCCAATGCAGTACTAATGAAGAAACTAATTATGTGTCGTGGATTACCTGCATCTGGTAAATCCACGTGGGCTGAGTCACAAACAAACGTCATAATAGTTGATTCAGATGACATTCGGCGCAATGGATACTCGAAGGAATTTGAAGAACTAGTTCAGGTAGAGAAGCGTAACAAGATTAGACGCGCGCTGCAAGCTGGCAAGACAGTAATCTCGACTGATCCCAACTTACTCCCTCGACATGAACGTGAATTGCGTGCAATAGCAAGGAAGTACAAGGCGCAATTCGAGATAAAAGAATTTGATACACCGCTAGAGGAGTGTATCAGACGAGATTCTCTAAGGGAGAGAAAAGTTGGGGAGCTTGCAATTAAGTACTGGCATGAACGAGCCAGTCTTCAACAAGAATGAATGGCGTCCTGAGCCTAAGCAGGAACTATTCCTCTCTATTCCGGTCAGTATAAAGGAAGCGTTTTACGGAGGGGGAGCAGGTTCAGGTAAATCTGATGTGCTATTGCTCTATGGAATCGTACATAGATGGCATGAACATCCGAAGTTCAAGCAAGTTTTCATGCGACGAACATACCCTGAACTCCGTAATGAAATTATTCCACGATCTAGAGAGTTATACAGAAAATTTGGAGCGACACTCAACAAGACTGAGATGTGTTGGACCTTTCCACGTGAAGATCAGTATGGAGCTGCTGGTGCAACCAGAGCAAATGAAGGGGCAATGATTTTTTTAGGTCATTGTGAGAATGAAGATGATGTGCACCAATATGACACAATGCAAATCTGCTTATACACTCCTGATGAGCTTACCTCCATTACAGAGTGGATCTACACCTACATCACCTTCCAACGAAACCGCGCACCCAAAGACTCCGGCCTGCCAAGTATTACACGCGCTGCTGGAATGCCCGGAGGAATTGGTCATACTTGGACTTATAAGAGATTTATCAAACCTTACCCTAAGGGTGGAAAAATTATCATCGGTAGAGGAGGAAACAAAAGAATATATATACACTCAACTCTTGAAGATAATCGACACATTGATCCCACATACAGACAGTCACTACAGGGAATTACTATCGAAGCTGAGAGAAAAGCCAAGTTACTAGGCGATTGGGATGCGTATCAGGGGCAAGTGTTCGATGAGTTTCGTGACAGGAAGTTTCAGGACGAGCCGGCTAATGCATTGCACGTCATTCCAGAGTTTGAGATTCCTCAATGGTGGCCGCGCATGGTCATTGGTGATTGGGGATTCGCTGCAATGACGTGGATCGGATGGGCTGCGATATCTCCGCTGAAGCGCGTATACATTTACCGTGAGCAATACTGGGTAAAGACGAAGATTGCTGAGTGGGCACCACATGTTAAAATCTACATCGACAAAGAGAACCCGCGGCTCATCAGATTCTGCAAAAGTGCAGGTCAAGAAAGAGGACAAGAGCACACAATTCAGCAACAAATCGAGGATGAACTTGGTCAATCCGTTGAACTCAGTAATAATACTCCCGGTTCGCGTATTGCTGGAAAACTACTCATACACGAGTATCTACGGTGGCAGCCGAAACTAATTAGCCAAGATGTAATGCCACTATATAATGAAGACTATGCAATGTGGATTATGCGGAATAGAGGAATGAACGAGTACAAATCGTACCTTAAGTCATTCGATCCGCAAGAACCTGAGACTAATATTCCCAAATTACAAATATTCGAGGGATGCGCGCCAATACTCGTCGAAGCAATTAAGGCTTGTTCATACGACAAACCAAAAGGTAACAAGCCCGCAGAAGATATTGCAGAATTTGAAGGGGATGATCCAATCGACGGACTGCGATATCTTGTGGATGCAGCAGAAGGATTCTTCGATGAGTCTAATCAAGAGTTCAAGAAAATCCAAGCACAAGAAGCGTTAGTAAACAAGCTGAATACGAGTAACGACTGGACTGCATTCTACAGGAACATGGCGAAAGTAGAATCAGACGATTCGATTAAACCTGTGTCGAGGTATAGACATTGATTACTATTGAAAAGAGTTCAACCGCTGATACACGAACTTGTGATTATACAAAAGTTTCAAAGGAGACTTTGTATAAAAGTTCGGTTCAACACATCGATGATATCCATCAAGCACTGGAATTTTTCATTGGAAAGATTCAAGATGCTAAGACGAATCATGATCCAGACAAACTGACGGATATCGATGGATTTCATCGTGATTTTCTCACAGGATTTAAGCAGACAACTTGGTGGGATGCACATCGTAAGTTGAATCGCCATCATCTTACGGAAAATGATGGTGTTCCATTCGATGTGAATCTGATCGACGTATTGGATTTCATCGCTGATTGTGTTATGTCTGGAATGGGTCGTTCGGGTTCAGTGTATCCTCTGCATCTCTCACCTGAACTCCTTGAGCGCGCATTCCAAAATACAGTTGAGCTTCTGAAAAAAGAAGTAGTGGTGAAATGACTACCGGCGATTATAAAGTTTCATTGTCAGTAGTTAACCCTGATGGTTCTGCAAAGAATCTGCGGGGGACTCTAACTCTGTCTAATATCGTTCCACCTGACATAGATCCTCCAGATCCAATTGATCCTCCAGTCATGGGAGACATAGGATTAACCTATGTTCGTAAGATTGGCCTACCTAGTTTGAACATGGGCTTTGCATACGGAGATTGCACGGGCCGAATCGTGAATGGTAAAGTCAGATTGCTGTTCACAGGAGATGTAGTGTTAGGATCTCCAATCAATGAAGTAGAGATTAGTGACGAGCCAGTAGCTACGTTGGTGAGAAGTTGGAATGATCCATACAAAGGTAAGCGTGGGACGTGGATGCAAGTCGCGTCCATGCTGTCCAGTTCCAGAGGTTATAGAGATTTAGCGAAGAAGTTGCATCTTCCGCACTTACACCAGCTAGCAACTCTCTTCTTTTTACTTTACTCGAAAGCAAGGAAAGAAGGAAAGTCAGGTAACGATTGGGAATACGTAGATTTCGCGGGAAACAATTCCGTCGTTACAACTGGTCACTACTATCATCCCGAATTAGATCTTTTCTTCGCCACTTATGGAGATACATACAACGTAACAGGTAGACCAGATTGGAATTGCGTCGGAGTTCAATTGAATGATGATGGGACAACTGAAGCATATGGACCATTCAGATTCGCCGGAATGGACCCAGATGGTTCAATGAGATTCGGAACAAGAATTTCCTCCTGCCTACGCGCGCATCCAGTAGATGGATCAGTTCTCACGAGTACCGCGATGTCCAGTGGTAATTCAGGATATCCTTGGGGAGCTAATCTGCACGGTGGCGCACAATGGCCTACCCGAACAATGCCAGTAGGACCGGGTAACGACATAATGTTACCTGATAAATACTTGTGGCATTACTACATGGGGACAGAAATTGATAGGGTTAGTGGCATTGCATCTGGTCCAGTTCGGTCGCAGAGACGACCAATAGATGCATATATTTACGATGGAGATATAAATCAGCAGAGTAATTTCATCAATCCTATTCATTACAATGGCATTGGTAGCTGGACTGATAATGATACGCTTGGTGGATTTGTTCCTCTAGAAGATCGCGTCATGTTCTTCGCGGGCGTGTCAGGTAGTCCGATACTCGATCCTACCAATTGTCTAGCGTGTCATATCTGGTATGCGACGGGACTAAACAACTACAGATGTCCGCATGGATGTGACGCGGTCCCAGCAGGAATTACAGGACCAGTAGCGACCGCGAGATATCCCGCCGCATTTAACTACGATTGGTCTGATTTGAATCGAGTGCGTGATGGAGATGCAGTAGATTACGAGCAAGAACCTATTGCATGGTCTAATCTTGAGAAGGATTACGACATCGTCACCGCGCCGGTTAGTTCAGTAGGCAATGCGAAGATGAATGCTACTGGATTCTTTAACGCTGAGACGAGACGGTTATACACGATCGCTCAGGGTGCGGATCAAGGTGAAGTTACGTGGGGTCTAATCAACGCATACATTCATGAGTGGCAGGTGCAATGATTTCAGAACTTTTTAGAAAATGGTTCAGGCTCGATCCTGTATCTTGTACGACGTGTGAAGTCCTTCGGGATCAACTCGATAAGAGTGAAATGGAGCGAAGGGAGCTACTTTCACGACTACTAGAGAAGGATAAGCCTGAACCTTCACACGCGCACGTAGAGGAACCGAAGGCGATTACACCGCAGTTCATTCCGTGGCGCGTGAAGCAGCAGATGTTGGAAGCAGAAGATAGAAAGACTGCACAACTGAAGCGAGATAGGATGAAGGAAATTGACGAGTTAGAGAAAGAACTGAAGATAATTCCACGGAGTGATGATGCCAGCGAAAAGCGCGAAACAGTATAGATTCATGCAGGCTATCGCGCATGGCGCTTCTCCGCGTAAAGGGATTGGACCGTCTGAAGCAGTAGCAAAAGAGTTTGTGAAAAAGACGCCCGCGAGTAAAAGGAAAGAGTGGAGCAAATGATCAAACTCATCCTGTTAGTATTCGCGTTGGTATGCTTCGCATTAGCAACGCTAAGTATGACACAGCCCTACCACCCTCGTCTAATTGCGGCTGGACTGACATTTCTAACTGCATCAATGATTCCGTGGCCGACATAAAGGTGTGATATGGGCTTCAAAAGTGTAATGAAAAAGGTTGGTAAGGTCGCACTAAAAGCTGCGCCTATAGCCGCCGCATTTATTCCTGGTGTGGGTCCACTCGCATCAATGGCTATTAGTGCGGGTACTAGTGCTGCGGCTAAGAAGGCTAGTGGTGGTAGTTGGAAAGATGCACTACTCGCTGGAGGAATTGGAGCCGCAACGAGTAAAATTCCCATCAAGGGACTTGGTCCCTCGTCAACTGCTGTAAGTAAATCAGTTGGTGAAGGCATGAAGATAGGCGCTAAGACAGGAATTAAGAGCGCACTTGGTAACGTCGCTAAGGGTACTCTCAGTAATATCGGCGGTGCTCCAAACCAACCAATACAACAGCCGGGTAGTTGGAAAGATACAATAGGTGGGCTTGTTGATAGATTTTCTAATCGTGATGGCGGACAGCAACAACAGCCATCTTATAGAACACCAGATTTTGTTCCACAACAGGCAGTGCCACGTGGAGGAAGTCAGGTAATGCCGCGTGGTGGATACAATTACCGTAATAACCCGATGAATCAGGTAGACCAAAGTAACCCGAATTTGGCGCAGTCAATATTCCAAGGTAGACAAGAAGCAATTAGAAATCAGCCATTCCGTAAAGGATACGACGTAAACTTCCTCGGCAGCGATGACGAAACTCCGTACACAACAAGAATGCCCCCAATTAGATCAGAAAGAGGCGGTAGGAGTATCTTCCAACCAACAGCAAATATTCAGGGACCGGCGACTAGTAAAAAGAAGAAGTCAAGAATACCGCAACAGCAAGAAGAAGAAATGGCCTATTAAATGGCTAAAGAGATAAACGACGCAACTAAATCTCTACTCAAGCAGCTCATTGATCATTTCGATGATGAAGATAGAGCTGTGCGTGATAGGCAAATCAAGCAGTGGAGAAGATTGAAGTTACTGTGGGAAAATATTCAGCACACCTACTACAGCGAGGTTGCACATGACTGGCGCATTCCTGAAGCTGAAAGAGTCGGTGAAGATAGTGATCAAGGATATTACGACAAGCCAGTCAATGTTTATCGCGCGTATTTGGAGTCTATTATTGCTGCTCTATCTGTCACTGTACCTCCTGTCACTTGTTATCCTGACGATGCTGAAAACTCGCTAGATATTGCAACGGCTAAAGCAGGAGATAAAATCGCTGAACTAGTATTCAAGCATAACAATGCTCCACTATTTTGGTTGCACGCGCTGTTCGTGTATTGCACAGAAGGCATGACAGCGTGTTACAGTTATCCACACGCGGACGAGAAATACGGAACATATGAGAAGAAAGAATACAAAGATGAACAAGAAGAACATGAATTGAGTGTCTGTCCGTTATGTCAGACGGAACTGGCTGACGAAACGATTACGCAGACTCAAGAGGATAAATTTGCACCGGGAGAAGAAGATGTAGACATAGACTATGCAATGGAGACGGAACCAGAATTGGAAATGTGTCCTAATTGCGCGCAGTCTATTATACCAGACAAAAAACGGCAATCAATTACTATAACGAAACTTGTGGGTGTGACTAAGCATCCTAAGAGCCGGATTTGCATGGAGGTATTCGGTGGGCTGTTTGTTAAAGTTCCCGTCTGGGCTAGAGGTCAAAAAGAGTGTAGCTATCTCATCTACAGCTATGAAACACACTACGCTAATGTGTTGGACCAATATCCCGAACTTCGAGATAAGATTCAAAGAGGGGGAGCTACTTATGATCTGTACGAACAGTGGGGAAGAACTAGCCCACAGTATCGTGGAGAGCATCCTATCAATAATGTCACAGTTAGAAACTGTTGGCTTAGACCGTGCTCATATCACGTCCTGAATGCGGATGAAGTTGAGGATTTGAAGAAGCAATTTCCTGATGGCGTGAAATGCGTGGTGGTTAATGACTTCGTGGCACATGCTTGTAATGAAGCTCTTGATGACCACTGGACGATTACTCACAATCCGCTGTCGGATTATCTTCATTTCGACCCAATTGGCCTACTACTCACTTCGGTGCAGGATATTACAAACGATCTTATCTCTCTTGTACTCCAGACAGTAGAACATGGGATACCACAGACGTTTGCAGACCCGAAAGTGTTGAATTTCAATGCATACCGTAATTCGGAGGTTATCCCCGGTGGAATATATCCTGCTACTCCCAAATCGGGGAAGCCGTTATCAGAAGGGTTCTACGAAGTTAGGACGGCGACTCTTTCACAGGAGGTATTACCATTTGCCCAGAAGATTCAGGAGATCGGTCAAATGGTATCAGGAGCTTTACCTTCTCTCTTTGGTGGTCAGATGAGTGGTTCGCGCACTGCATCTGAATATTCGATGAGTCGCGCTCAGGCGTTGCAGAGATTGCAATCAACGTGGAAGATGCTACTACTTTGGTGGAAGGATATCTTCGGTAAAGTCATTCCGATGTATATCAAAGAGATGAAGGATGACGAGAAGCAGGTAAAGAAGGACGAATTTGGTAACTTCGTCAACGTGTTTATCCGTATGGCTGAGTTACAGGGGAAAATTGGAAACGTCGAACTAGAGGCGAACGAGAATCTACCAATTACATGGAATCAGCAGAAAGATGCTATCATGGAACTGTTCCAACTGAACAATGATGGCATAACTGCAACACTTGCATCACCAGAAAACATGCCATTCATCAAGAAGGCAATTGGTTTGAATGACTACATTATTCCAGGTGAAGATGATAGACAGAAACAGTACGAAGAAATTCAACTGTTGATTAACAGTGAGCCAATTGAAGTACCGCCTGATCCCATGATGGTTGAGCAGGCGATGGCCTTCGGCACTGAGCCACCTCCACCGCAGCGAGTACCATCAATACAACCAGATTTTGATGTAGATAATCACGTTCTGGAAGCTGACATTTGTAGACGGTGGTTAGTAAGTGACGCGGGTAGATTGTGCAAAACTGACAATCCCGCTGGATATGAAAATGTGCTACTGCATATGAAGATGCATAAAGATATGGATATGCAGATGCAGATGCAGCAACAGATGCAGATGATGCAGGCACAAGCACCACCGGCACCACAAGCAGATAGTACGGGTCAACAATTAAATGAGGGACAGTATGAACCTACAGTTCAGTAAATTATTCGCTGCTCCTGATGCGCCGGCGGGTGCGGGTGCAAGCGAAGAAAAAGAGACTGATACTTTCGAGCTGTTGAATGTCGAAGATGAACCTGAAGTACTTGATATTGGAAAAGAAAAGAAAGCTGATGAAGCTGAAACTGAAGAACCTGAAGATGAAACTGAAAAGGATGGGAAAGAGGAAGAAGTAGATGAACTGAAGGAAATTGAGGAAGAACTAGAGGGACCAAAAGAAGAAGATTTGGAGCTAATGACGCCGGTAAGACGGCGTGAAATACTCGCAAAGTATCCTAAACTGTTCAAAGATTTTCCGTACTTGGAGAAGGCGTATTATCGTGAGCAGCAGTTTACGGAGGTATTTCCGTCGATTAAGGATGCGCGTGCGAGTGCAGAAAAAGCAACGATTCTAGACAACGTAGAAGCTGAAGTGATGAGTGGTGACATCACATCAGTGCTAATGGCAGCGAAAAGTGAGGATCAGGAAGCATTCTACAGGATTGCCGATAACTATCTTCCAACGCTGCGACGAGTAGATCAACAGGCATACTATCACGTACTCGGAAACGTGATAAAAGACACCATCATTACGATGGTTAAGGAAAGTCGCGCACTTGGTGAACAAGGTGCGCCGTTACAAGCAGCGGCGAATGTCCTGAACCAGTTTGTATTTGGTTCACAGAATTTTGCTCCACCTGTTCCGTTGTCAAGACAGAGTGACCCGCGTGAACAGAGTAGAGAGCAGCAATACAGACAGCAAGAACAGCAGAGAATTTATGGTCAGTTTGAGTCTACGCGGGAAAGTTTGCAGACTAAAGCTGATAACGTGCTTACAGCGACGATTAGTGGGAACATTGATCCGCGTGGCACGATGACAGATTACGTGAAGAATCATGCGGTGAAAGAGGCGCATGAAACACTCGAAAATCTCATGGCAAAAGACGTGAGATTTCGTGGACTGCTCGACAGATTGTGGGAGAAAGCATTTCAGAGTGGATTTGACAAAGAATCCACCGATAGAATTAAGAGTGCGTATCTAAGCAAAGCGAAAACACTTTTGCCTAGTGTGATAAAAAAGGCACGAAACGACGCGCTTAGAGGCTTAGGTAGACGCGCAGATTCAGAAGATCGTGAAGAAGAAGAAAGACCCGAGAAAAAGGGTCCAATTACGCCCGGCCGTCCACAGGCCCCCTCTAGTGGAAAATACAAGAAGGCGAGTGATATCCCGCGCGGGATGAGCACATTGGATGTGTTGATGAAAGACTAGAGGGGAATTATGGCTGTAAATGAGGCTCAAGTCGCGGCACTTGAGTTGGAGAAAGTTGTTCCAAAAGTCCGTGTACTGTTTGAGCGCGATGACAAGTTCTATGCGAACATCAAAAAGCGGGATGTGGAGAAGATTTCACACCGTCAAATGCGTGTTCCATTGGAACTCAGGCCCGGAGGTAGTTTCCAATACTTCAATCCTGATGGTGGTGATCTGGGTCGAGGTGGTGGACCTACTTTTGATAAGGCCGTTCTGAACTGTGTTTTCTTGAGTGAGAACATCGAATACACCAAGTTGACGCAGTGGGCAACAGATGATGCGCGCAAAGCCATCATCAATTCTGTACGTCGTTTGACTGCAACTGCACTGGATGAAATGCGCCGACAGTTGGATAGTCAGATGATGCAGACTGGTGATGGTGTGGTAGGTGTAGTCACTACTGATACACCCGCTGGCGGATCAAACGTACTCACACTGACAACTGATGGATTTGGCGCACGATTGGTCAGATACGGTCAGACGGTGCAAGTGTGGGATACGGGCTTGACCACGAAAAAGGGTGAAGCTCTTATCACTCAGTGGGATGTGGAGAACAAAGTAATCAGTTTGACTCCACAAGTCGCTGGCGTAGGTGCGGGTGATAAGTTGGTGACTGCTGGTCTTACTGCACCAGCTTCATTGCCTGCATTGTTCGGTGTGCCGTATCATCACTCGAACGCGAGTGCTGGTACATGGTTGGGATTCTCGCGCAGCACTACTCCAGAGATTCGTGCAAATCGAGTCAACGCGGGTGGTTCGGCGCTAACGTTACCGTTACCGCGTTTGGCAATCAATAAGATTGGCAATCGTGTCGGTATCGAGAATTCATTCTCACCGAAAGCATGGACGCATCCATGTCAGCAGCAGGCTTACGAGGAGATTGGTCAACTCGTAAGCATCATCCAGAAAGCTGCAAAAGAAGAATCACTGAACATGTATTTCGGTGGTTCCAACATGCAGTTGGCTGGTGCGCCAGTTACTCCGTCGTTTAACTGGGACAAGACACGCATCGACTTCGTGGTCGATGAAGTGTGGGGACGTGGTGAGATTCTGCCCATCGGATTCTACACTACGGACGGGCGTAAGATTTTCGAGATTCGTGGCGCATCTGGTGGTGTGGCTGCGGCGGAAATCTTCTACATGGTCGTTGGGATGCAAACTTTTGTAAGTAATCCAGCGGCTTGTTCTTACATTGATGCTCTTGCTGTACCAGTTGGATACTGATATGAAGCACAGCATGGATAGGAATTCTGAAAAAACTCATTGTAAGTATGGGCACGAGTTTACCCCAGAGAATACCTATCATTATACAAAGCCTGATGGAAAAACTCGTAGGCAGTGTATAACATGTAGAGATCGAGTAGGACAAGAACGACAAAGGGATAATCATCTGAAAAGACTTTACGGTATCAGTGAAGAAGAATACGATAATTTACTGGTATCGCAGGATTTTAGGTGTGCCGTTTGTCGCGAAGAAAGTAAAACTCTCGGAAAAAATGCTAGGTTACACGTAGATCATGATCATCTAACTGGTAGAGTGAGAGGTCTATTGTGTTATGCGTGTAATATAGCAATAGGATTTTTGGAAGAAGATCCTGAGAGAGTTCAGAAAATCATGGATTACTTAGAAAGAGAGAGGTAGCATCATGCCCCTAGTGGCAAGCGATTGGGCAGCGTTGAATCCTGCCAACAACGTCGCGCCGGTAACTGTAGCCAGTGCAGCTACTATCGCACCGACTACATTCCTCACAGTACTGACGGGTAACGTAGCGATTGTGACGATTACTCCGCCAGTACCGCACGGACACATGCTCGCAATTCAGTTCGCTGGAACTGCGGGTGTGACGGGTGCAACTGGTAACATTCTGACTACTACTGCATCAGTAGCAGGTCAGGTCATGTTGCTCGTGTTCAATCCGAATACACAGAAGTACGTTCCGGTCGGCTAGTTAACATGCTAGTAGCTGGGACACACTCGCCCCGAGTGTGAAGGTATTAGCATATAGCGGTGGGTGGTGGGCGGAAAGAGGTAACATGATTCCAGGAACCACGAGTAAACTGAGTGAAAGTACGGTAGCGAGCGCGGCTATCATCAGTGCCAAAACTGACATCGTACTCGTTACAGGAACTACTGCAATCAATACAATTCTGCCAAATTTTGGGGGAGGCTTTGGCGGATTCCTTGTATTGATTCCAACTAATGCTGCGGGTGTTACACTTGGAACGAGCGGAAATATTCTGGTAGGTGTTGCAGCCGCCCAGAATCGCGCTCTATTCATGGTGTTCGTTCGCTCGCTGGGTAAATGGATTATCAACTCTGGTGTCTAAATGGAATCTATCGAGACATTAAACACTAGACTGATTGATGAGTATGGGGCTGACTCTACAACGGGTCAGCCCATATTTAGAATTGTGTGGGCTAATGACCAGACAGAGAAAAGACTAACTAACTATTTGGAAAATGGTACCCGATTGTTGTATCCTGTTGTGATGGAGATGAGGAAATATCCATATCTGAGGAATACACACGTTCTTGAGAGGTTGGTAGTAGTTCCTGAAGAAAATCAACATGAACTCCCTACCTCCAAAGTGAGTTATGAGCCGATTTGGGCGTATCGTGATGGTGATGACAATCCATTACCTCCGATATGGTCCGCGACGAAGTTCATAATCGACTGTCTCTACGCCGCGCTTGGTAAAAAGAGTTTGGCGAAATACGTGGACGACGAGAAAAACACGACTCCTGAAGGTCGTGAACAGCGAATTTCAGAGCTTCAGTTGGAATTATTTGGCAATGAAACTGAAACAGCGGACGCGCTCAGGTACAAAGAGGGAATCAGTGTCCCATCCAACTACAAAAAGGAAAATTAGTATGCTTGTAGGCGAATTGACCACGTTCAAGTCATATCGCAAGAAGAATAATCTCCTTGCGAGGCAGATGGATGTGAAATTTATCATCAAGAATGAGGCTCCCAAGAAAAGTGTTGTGGGAGAAGCTGGAGATTACCTAGCAATTGATGACGTAGGTGATCCTTACGTCATTCCGAAAGATGAATTCGAGACTACATATCAAGAGGTGGAGTAAATCATGCAGGTCGGTGAATTTCCGGGGCTGTTACAACAGAATAATCGTCGCACTATACGCGCTCCAGTCAATCCTATGGATAAGAGCACGGTAGTGTCGATACTACCGAAGCTGATTGAGGAGCGTAAACCTACATGTCAGCCGGGATTCTTTGCATTGAAGCCCGGAAACTTCGAGAATCCATCAATTCTGGTAGTCGGACCATCGAGTTGGTGGAGAGAAATTGATGAAAATCAACCACTACTTGAAATTCCAGTATCGAGCATTCAGATTGCTGATTCTATTGTGCGAGACTACTGTAATGGTCTGCTGGCTTGTGATATGGCGGGTAAGATGCCGGGTTTATTCTATATTCCCGGAGAGTTTAGTGTAGATAAGCTGAAAAAGGAACATCTTCCTCTCTTAATTAAGGCTAAAGAGCAGCAGAAGAACTGGTTCCTAGAACTGATTAGAATTGCGGATATTCTGTGGAGCCGGAGTAACGGAAATCCCCTGTCAATCAGTGAAGATGCGCGGATGGCGTGTAAAGAGTTGAATATCACGCAGAAACCGTGGTTGGGCGACGTGCAACACGCAGAATTAGTGCGATGTGTTGCGTGTGGTAGCCTGCGTAACAGTAATTTCCCCATCTGCCAGACATGTAAGGCAATCGCGGACCCGGAATTAGCGAAGAAGTTGAATTTGACCTTCGCTCAGTAGTTGATTGGAGAGAATTGGAGAGAAAGATGCCACATCAAGTAACGATTACGGCGAAAACGGGACCAGACAGAGCTAGTACGGCTGCTGTGATTCCAAATGTTACGCGATTGGATTTCGACCTGAATGATAAGATTCTTCAGGTGCACACGGAAACTCAATCGGGTAATCAGATCAAAGAATACGAACTGAGTGCAGTTACTACGGTAACATGCACGGTGACTGCTGGAAACTGGGCCTTCGTTCTGTCATAACTGGACCTTTGTTCTGTCATAGGCATAGGAGGAACAATGACTGACCAAAAACCTAATGCAAAACCAGAAGTATCGGAGGAACAAGCAGCGAAAGAAAAGGAGGAGAGGAGAAATAAAGAGAGGGATGTTTTAAGGAAGTCTGTAGAAGAAGTTTCAAACAGACATCTAGAGCAAGAAAAGAAGTTCGCGAAGGAAGATGCAGAAGAAGCCCAAAAGAAGGCTGAGAAAAAATGAGCACCACAGCCGTATCAGCGGGTCAGATAATGGATCGTGTTGCGAATCTATTAAATGATCCCAATAAAACTGATTACAAATATAATGTCATGGTTCCTTACCTGAACATGGCAATTGAGGAATTCTCTGACATGATGGCGGAGGCTAACGCTCCCGTATCTAATTTCACATCAACTAACTACACGCCCTATCAGATTATTATGCCAGTTGGAGTAGATGCTATTGTTCGACAAGAAGATACAACTCCAGGATATCCGAAATATCCGGACAATTTGGTTGAGATTCAGGAGATTGGTGAACGACCTGAAGGAAGTAATAAAGCATTCCACCCATTACCACACAGAGAATTTAACCAGAGATTTCCTACCACTAACTCTCTCCTATTCTGGACTTGGGATCTACTAGTAATCAGGTTCAATCCGGGTGGAGCGAATCTCAGACTAGAAATTGAATTGAAGTATGTGATTCAGGGAGTCAACTACGTAGTAAATGAGAATGATATAATTCACGCGATTAACTCACGCACTTACCTCGCATACAAGACTGCGGCTCTATGTGCTTTCTTCATTGGAGAAAATGAGACGCGCGCAGCCGTATTAGAGGCTCAAGCAGAGAAAGCAATAGACAGGGCCATAGCGATTAGTAACAAGGGTCGCCAGAGTATCATGACTCGTCATAGACCCTTCAGAGCTGCATTTAAGGCTCGTGGTGGATACTAATGCCGACTACTAGGGACCACGAACCACTCGTAATTGAAGACTTTACTGGCTGGTGGAGTAGAGGTGACGCCGAATCTGCTCCATCTGACCACTTCATTCAGGCTGATAATGTTCAGTATTTTCAGTCTGGACTTGAGACTAGGGAGGGAATAACCTCCTATGTCAATCCAAGTGTCATTCTGAAGCCTCTAAGAATCTATAACTACATTACACAGCAGGGTGGAACTCTCCTGGTATTGACTGAAGGAGGGAACATCTATCACATTAAAGGTTCACCTAGGACGATAGTTGGGCCGATTCTAACCATCGCAGCGATGGAGGATTTTGGGTTCGTCGCGATTAACGGGCGCGCGTATATCAGTCCATTCAAGACATACACGAATGAGAATGGTGAAAAGTATCAGCTAGGAATTCAAAACGAATTCATTTACGTCTACAAAGGTGATGGAACTGCGGCGCGTAAAGCGGCCGGGACTCCACCTGTAGGCCCGCCGATGACTGCTGCAATGGGAGCAATCACGACGGGAATTAAATCTGATGCTGGATTTCACATCATCGGAGTGGTATATGAGACGGACACTGGTTATTTCACATCAATAGGACCAGATGTTAAAGCTGAAGTAACATTCACTGGTACGCATGATATAGTCGTATCGAATATTCCTGTATCACCTAACGCTTGGGTCAAGAAGCGACATCTGGTATCTACGAAAATGATACCGGAATACAATGGTGATCAGAAGGGATATCAATACTTCTTCATTCCAGGAGGAAATATTGATAATAACATCGATACTACGAAAACTATCAACTTCTTTGATGCTGACCTGCTAAGTGACGCATCGCACCTAGCTGATAACTTTGCTGAGATTCCCGCTGGTGTATATCTGAACACGTATCATTCTCGGCTCGTGATAGTCGGAGAATTTGGTACGACTGAAACATTGACAGGACTACCAGCAGGAATCACAGACAACAGATCAATTGCTAGATTGTCAGTCGCAGGTGAACCAGAAGCAATAAACAAGGTAGAAGGAATCATAGTTGTTCCACTAGATGGTCATCCACTAACATGCGTCCAAGAATTTAGGGATGTCATGTATATATTCAAGAAAACTAGAACATACGCATACTCAGATAACTATGATGAACCAGTAACATGGCAGGAAGAACTACTGGACCAAGGTATAGGCTCACCTGTTCATGGAATAGCAACGGTGTTAGACACGGGCGGCGTGAACATCGACTTTCTAATCATTGTGGACTGGTCAGGTCTGATGCTATTCAACGGCGTATATGCACAGCCTGAAATGTCCTGGAAGATTGAAGATTTTTGGAGAGGATTGGACCGAAATGAATTCCATCTAATACAGATTGTAAATGATTCAATCAATAAGAAACTCTGGATTACATTGCCTCCGCCGTTCAGGAAGGTGCTGTTACACGCGGACTACAAGAACGGAATGAATGCGAAGGAAATTAGATGGGCTAAGTGGATATACGACGCGAACATCAACAGCATCACACTAGCCGAAACTGACAGATTAGTACTCGGAGCTATTGGTCCTGATTTAATTTCTGGAAATCCTACGGAGATTTTAGATGTCGGTTAGGTCTAGCGCGGGTTATGTGCAATTGATAAGATTTCAGACTACTGGGTCTGAAAATCCGCCTATTTTTTTCCCAGGTATAACTCCTGCTGCGTCGGAAAAGTGGAGTTTCTGTATTTGGGTCAAGCAGTATTTCACGGTCCCGAACACATTAGTCGGATTTAACTGTATCGGGGGGTCGAACATAATCATACAGAATGACGGAATTGTATGGCATCTGACTGCACGCGATAAAACTCTTGCTGCTCCCTCTACAGACATAGGCTTTGTCCTGCACAACAGATGGCAAGTATTCTGTTTTGCTAAGAGTGGAGCTAATGTTACAGTTTATGCTGGAGTAGAAGATCCATTAAGCACGAATCCCTGGGAACGTCCGGTCACACTAACGCAAGTAACTGCCGCAGGAACGGGATATAGCATTAATGACCCATTTTATAACTTGGTAGTTGCCATCAGTAACATAGCGGATGTTTGCTGCTTCAAGTATTGGAATCAGGATGCACTGACTAAGGAACAGTTTGAGGCTCAGGCAAATAGATGGGATACTAACACTGGTCCAGTAGCTGGTCCGGGACCAATTTGGGCCAGTCCTTTAAGGACAGCAGGAGATATAGGTAACATTGCTAATCCCTATACGTCACTTAATTGGGAACAGGGACATATGTGGGATCAGCATATTAACCGACCTAATTTGATTACAGCCGGACAATTAGGTGGCTGGAATGACCCTGCATATTTGGCGACCGCGCAACCATGTCCTACATGGCTGTATCCGGTTAATACTGATGGTACTGGTCCGGGTAGTGCAGTTGCATATATAGATCCTGGGCTTACTCCTGCTGTTCCTACATTCTACAAAGCAGTTCACTTTATTAAATTCGTAGATAAGGGTTCAGTCCCTCACAATGATTCAACGGTAAGCAGTATTAGGTATTATGGCTTCTTTAACACTGGAGCAGATGTGGGAACACCTGCGACTGAGGCGTGGGGACTATACAGAGATCATAATAACGCAGAAGTAAGCAATACATCATTAGCCAGTAATAGTTTCATGCAGACGGGAAATGCAGGATTAACTATTCCTGGGTCTGTCACGGCAACTAACATGTATAGATGGGGATTTGGTGCGGAATTTCTGTGGAATCCTGTAACACCGCAGGGGCCAACTAAGGAATCACGTATATCTCAACAAATGCTGTATGTAATATACACTGGATTTCCAACTGGTCGCGCACTTGCCCCCAAAGATGATTTGAGTGGTCTGTTCGTGGTCAATAAACCAAAGGAAGCGCGCGTCGATATTTATAACAATCAGGTAAGTCTGCGAATTCCTAATCCTACGATTAGAACAGCATACATAGGTGAATAAATGCCAGTAGGTGCTGCGGTATCAGAGCAAAGTTCGGGTGAGGCTACTACTCATTTCTCCACGATACGCATTCGATTGACTGGTGCGGGAGAGTTGAGAATTGCTGTGTTTTCACTCGATGATATGCGCTCTAAGGCGTTAGATCCTCTACCTATGGCTCTTAGCAACAGGTATTCTCCTACTCGCATAGTGAATTTTGTTGAGCAGCGCGCATCATTTGAACTGAAAACTGTCAATCAGGGCGACTACTTCAGAATTAACCGAATTGTAATCTTTACGAAGGAAATATACAAGTCATATCCCGGTTCATAGTCATGGTGCAGAAGCGTTCAACTAAGCCGCCGCAATTTGCGGACTTAAAAAGTACTCTAGCACAATCTAGGGACGTTGATGGTTCTCTGTACCAAGTCGTTCAGGAAATTATTGAACGATTATCAGGTGCTCAGGCTGCTGTTTCGAGTACAACCATAATAGGTGGTGGACCGGGAGGTGGCGGCGCGAGTGATGCGGCCTCATACCTAACTGAAGATAATGAAGCATCGATATTACCGAATTCACGTCAGTTCCTTGCAAGATTTGGACTGAAATTCGATGATACAGTTGCCAACAAGAGAACGATAGATTTAGATTTAGAGTATTTAGGGAATTTCGCAGCCGGTCCTCTCTACAGTGACGGAGATGTAATCATTGGTCCAGATAATATTGCTTATCTGTGTGTAAAACCGACTAATGATCCTCCTGTAACATGGCCCGGTGTAGGTATTGCAACAGTTACAGGTCCACCGGGACCACCCGGACCTACTGGCCCTACAGGTCCACAAGGTATAGTAGGACCAATAGGACCACAAGGACCACCCGGACCAGCAGGTGGAGCTGTAGCAGATGCTACATATTGGTTAGTTTCACCACACGCGAGTCTACCGAATGCGCGTCCATTAGGTGCGCTCGGAACTGGCTATGTAAGATCAACTGCGGGTGAACCAAGTGTAGTCGCGACAATACCACTAACTGATACGACTGGAATACTACCAGATAATCGATTGACTTCTAACGTAGCACTGAAGAACATCGATAACATGTTTGTACCACAGACTCTTGCTGCTTTTACTAGAATTTCTGGAAGTTATGGTGCATTAGAATTTCATGATACTGCTGCTCCAGTCAATAAACGTATCTGGAGAATGATTAATTATCAGGATGGTAATCTTTATGTTGAGGCATGGACTGATGGCTTTGGAACTAATCAGGCCCAATTTGCATACACAAGAGTTGGACAATTTGTTGCACCATTCCTGCTAGGCAATGGCGCAGATGTAACGAATCTAAATGGATCGAATATCACGACTGGACTAGTTAATCCAAGTAGATTAGGTAGCGGAACGCCGAATGCATCCACATTCTTACGTGGTGATTCAACGTGGCAGTCATTAGAATCATTTCCGAGTGGATTGATTGTTATTAGTATGTCACCTTGTCCAGTTGGATGGACAAGGGTGAATTGGGATGGACTCTTTATACGTAGTGGTGCTCCGGGTGGAACTGGTGGAGCAGCAACACACTCACATGGTCCGGGCACTTTTGCAGCAGGTTCGCATAATCATGGTGGTAACGTCAATGTCAGCGTGAATGTCAGTGGATCTACTAACAACGCTGGGAATCATAATCATCATTTGAGCGCACCATTTGCTGGCACAACAGCATCTACAGGCGCAGCGAACACGGCTGATGCTGGTGGAAGTTTTCAGACTAATGCGGCGAGTCACACTCACAACTTTAGTGGAACAATTGACTCGGACACTGATTCAAGAGGAGATCACTCACATAATTTCAGCGGATCGGGTGCAGGTTCAGGTCCAATAAGTAGTGAAGCGCCTCCTGTTACGGGCGTGTCAGCGGCGGCATCTAATCTGCCACCATTTATTGACGTGTATTTCTGTCAGAAGAATTAGTTATGATTCTAAACTTTGAAGATGAGATGGGTGAACGTCATTTTCAGTTCTGTTTCGTTGGATTCGTACTTGGAGGGTCGTTACAACAGACTAAAGGAATGCAGATACTTCGCACTGAAGTAGGACTATTCGAGAAATTAGAGAGTATCAGTGAATTGAAGTCATGTGGCAAGAAAATGATCAATGGAGAATCAGAGAGACAACTGAAAAAGGAAGGAAGTAGGCAATTACAGATTAGCATGGTTGAATTTGACATGTTATTCAACTATTTAGCTCAGGTTCCGTGGCATACTGGTACTCCTGCGCGTAATGCGTTAGAAACAATAGAGTGGTTACAAACATCGAGTAAGAGAAATGGTTGATATTCCTGATCCTGCAACTACTAATTGGGTTCCTATCTGGAATCCACTCAGTGAGGGACCAGTTGGTCCTGCTGGGCCTACTGGCCCTAAAGGAGATAAAGGAGATACAGGAGCTACAGGTTCACAGGGACCACAAGGTATACAAGGTCCGACAGGTCCGGGTGTTCCAGTTGGTGGTACTGCTGGACAAGTATTAACAAAGATTGATGCAACTAATTTCAATACTAACTGGCAATCTCAGGGGGTGTGGCAGCCTTTTACACCAGTAATAACTGCATCAGGTGGAGGCTTTGCGCTCAATAATGGAACATTAACAGGCCGATTCATGACTATCGGTAAAACTGTATACTGCACGATTGCATTCAATCCTGGAACTACGACTGCGGCAGGAAGTGGATTCTATACATTCAGCTTACCTACAGCATTTACTGGAACGATAGCAATGCCTGCAATTTGGAATGGTTCACCTACTTATCAGGGTATGACCGCGCAAGCATTCGGAGCCGGTGTTGTATTGCTGATACATAATAGTGCGAATCTCTATAGTGGTGCGGCACCGGCTGCATTGGCGTCTGGTCAAGTCATTACAATTAGTGGATTCTATGAACTCCCATAAAATACGCGCACTTACTCCCGCTGATGTGAGTGAAGTGGAGAGAATTCACTCGTTGCACTTCAAGGGTGAATTCACTATGCCAGATTTCATGAAATACGTCTGTGCATTCGTTGTGGAAGACGAGGAAGGAATCATTACAGCGGGCGGAATACGTGACATAGCTGAGTGCGTATTAGTCACGAACATGAGTAGAGATCCTAGAGTTCGAGCGCGGGCATTATACCAGATGTTAGACGCGAATACCTTCGTGTGTAAGAAGTCGGATTACGAACAGATGTATGTTTGGAGCCAGAATCCAAAATACACGAAAAGATTAATGAAAAACGGGTTCAGATTGCCCCAAGGACAGTCACTCATTTTCGACTTGTGAGGAGTTATGGGTTCAAATAACAAGAAACCAGGCGAATCTGGAAATGATCCTCGGGGCCAGTTACAGAATGCTGCTAATTATCAGCAAAATCGATATGAAAAGCAGCAAGGACCAATGGTTAATGCATTCGCGCAGAACTATGGTCGTGGTTCTGAAGCGAATTACGGTGATTACACCGATATTATGAACCAGTATCGGTCCATTGCATCAGGTGGTGGACAAGCTGGCGAAGGTGGTGGAGGCGGTGGCGGAGGCGGTGGTGCTGTTGGTAATTTCGACGCATTTACTGTATCTCCGGGTAGAGCAGGATACAGTGATCCATTTGCTTCATACGGAGGAATGCAGGAATTCGCCAGCACAGGTGGATACTCTGCTAATGACATAGCGAATATGCGTGCGAGGGGAGTCAGTCCTATACGCGCGGCATACGCTAACGCTGAACGTGAAGTAGGTAGACAAAGGTCATTACAAGGTGGCTACGCACCTAATGCAATAGCCGCGCAGGTAAAGATGGCAAGAGAACAAGGACAGGCTGCGGCTGATGCTACACAGAATGTAGAAGCTGGACTGGCAGAAGCAAGGAATAGAGGTAGGCAGTTTGGTCTGACTGGAATGGGTAATATTGAGGGTCAACGGCTCAGTGCAGACGTTGATCTCAGCAAATTCAATACAGGACTAGACTTTCAGGGTCAACAGTACAATGCTGATGCTTATGCGCGTGCCCAAGCGGCTGCAAATGCGGCTGCTGAAAGTGGTGCAAATCGTGGAGCAGCATCAGCAGCGGCTAATAACACCGATAGATTGAGAGCATTAAGTGGAATGACTCAGCTGTACGGCACTTCACCGGGTATGGCCGAGACATTCGGTAATCAGTTGTTACAAGGTGTAGGCCAAGGTGGTACATATGGCCTGAACATGATGGGACGGCGCGCGGAAGGACAACAATTACCGGGTGCATGGGAACGTGGTATGCAGCGTGGTAATGACGTAATGGATTGGGTTAACACTGGTACTGGTGTAGCCAATGCATTCCTGAGTAATCGTAGACGCCCACAACAGCCATCACGAGGGCCATCTAATGTTTGGGAAGAAGGCGGAGGCGGCTAATGGCGTCTAGATACGGGATTGATAAACTACGCCAACCTCAGATATTCCAGTCTACCCCAGATATTACTGGTGGTGACTTTGGCATGGGTAGTTATGCACCGACGTATGATGACCCATTTCAACCTATGCCAATACCAGATGAATTTCAGGCAATAAATCCGGGTAAGCCATCATTTGATCCTACGAGTTATGGACGTAACGTGCAGATGGGTCCACCTCCGCAGATTAAACCGATGGGGCAGAATGCAGCATATGATCCAAAAGAAATGGCGGATCTTATTAACCAATTCTATACACCATCTACTGTAGATAGAGACAGATTTCGAGGACTTTTAGACCAATATCCTGAACGTGAAGAACCGTCATTGGGTAGAAGGATCGTGGCTGCCGGTGCATTCCTTGGTAACAAGAGTAGAGGAATTCCAGGTGGTTATGAAGTGCAGGAAAAAGTGTTAAATGCACCTCATTACCGTGATATGGCTGATTTTACGGCAAAAGCGGGGCCATTTAGCCAAGCTGCACAATTCGAGAATACGGCAAACATCAATGAACGGACATTAGCAGGAAATGTTGTTAATGCTACAACCGCGGCGAATAAACAGGCTGAGTTGAGCCGAATAGCTGACGAGAAGAATCGAATAACTGAAGAAAAGAATAGAGCGGCGGCGGAAGTGAATTCAGTACGCGCGCGTGCGTATGCTGCCAAGAATAGTGGATGGACAGTAGAGAAGGCTGGTTCGAGATTTGTAGCAATAAATCCTAGTACTCAAGAACGAGTAGATTTAGGTCCATCTGGTGGGATAGATAGAGCAGATGAACTTGACATTATCGGTGAGTGGGGTGTAAAACGAAGTGAAGCACAGGGTAGAGCAGCAGTACAAACTGCACAGGCAGGTGCAGTAGCATCTGGTAGGGACTTAGTTGTAATAAATGGTACAACTTACCAGCGTAATGAGGATGGAAGCTTCTCTCCCGTACAGGGACTGCCGCAAGGTACTCCAACTAGACCTGGAACACCACCTAGACCTACGGCTGCATCAGGAGATATGCAGAAGATTTTAGGAAATGCCTATGCAATAGATCCTGAAGCCAGAGAGCACATAATTAAGAATGATGATGGCACATATCAAATGACAGATAGACCTAAAGCTGGTCCTACAGGTTTATGGGGATTGGGTGCGGGTGTAACTCAGGCTCAAGTGGATGCATGGGATAGAGTAAGACAGTCTATTGATCCAAATTATGTTCCTCCTTCACTTCCTAGACAAGAACAAACTGCACCTCCACCTGCACCTCCGACTACCTCATCAAAGGGAATTGGACCTACTAAAATTCCCGGAACATCAGAAGAAGAAAAAACTAGAGCAGACATAAGAGCTAGGGCTGCCGCTGCTGGTGCAAATAAAGGAGCAAGAGAAAAAGCTAGAATAACTGAATTAGAAGGATTTCTAGCCAATCCTAAGACACCTAATCAGATTAGGCCAGCTATTCAGAGAGAATTGGATGATCTTAAGAAAATTGGATTAAGGCAGCGCGCGGAGGAATTTCTAAAGGCTCAGGGACAGGTAGTTACGGATAAAAATGTTCAACTTGCCATTGCTAAGGGGTATGTAAAATAATGGCCGGCCCCCAAAAGAAGTACGATTTTTCAGATTTCGATACAATTACTCCGAAGTATGATTTTTCGGAATTTGAAACAAGTAAACCTGAACCATCAGGACTAGACTGGTGGATAGAACAGGGTCTACGCACTGTACCTGCCGTAGTTGGTGGTGTAGCAGGTGGTATTCTTGGTGGCATACCCGGTGGCATGGCGGGTGGTGCAGGTGGCTCTGCATTAGGTAATGTGCTGGGTAATTGGTATGGTGGAAGGGAATTTAATCCCGCTGAATTTGGAGTAGAGACAGCATTAGGTGCTGTTCCTCCTATTCTTGGACCTGCAAAATTCGCGGGTAAAGGACTCGGCGCAATAGCTAAATATGCGGGTAAAACAGCACTGTCCGGAGCTGCTGAAGGTGCAGTCGTAAGCGGTGCCGGTACTCCATTTCAACATTGGGCGCAGACTGGTAGTTTCGATGCGCCACTAGAGGAATATGCACAGAATGTTGGTGCAGGCGGGTTGATGGGTTTGGTAACAGGTGGTGGGATTGGTGCCTATCACGGCAGAAAACTGAATCAAATTCCTGATGTGCCATTACCTAAGACTGATGTTGATATTGACGTATCTGCTCCTCCGCCTCCCCCTGCTGCACGTCCATCTCTAAGTATTTCTACTGTTGCTGCTTCCCAACCAGTAGCAGGAGAGGGTTTACCGCGCGTAGTTACGATTAAGACTCCTGATGCTTCGATTGTAGAGTACTATCGTAATCAGGGATACGTGTCAGTACCAAATCTGCGTAGTCCTGAAGGCTACGTCCAGATGGTACGTGGTGATCTTGCGCCTCTATACACGAATGCTGAAACTACTCCAACTCAGGTCGAACCAACTCCAATTCAGCCTTCAGTGGAGCCAGTCTCACGCCGAGAAATACCCGGAGAAACTATTGAAGTTCCGACTGCTAGGGTAAATAACACCTTTATCGCTAATATGGAGGAAGGTGGATATACATTAGTTGATAGAAATCCTAATACTGTTACATTTAAGCGAGTAGCTGTAGGTGAAGATGAACCTCTAGTTAGTAACATGGCTGACCCTAGAGCAAGGGCAGAAGCAGAGGCAGAATTACAGGAAAGAGCAAGGCAACAGCGTATACAGCAGATTAATGAAAACATAGATGCAGGACGGCCTCCTATTCAGGAACAAACTCCATTTCAAACAGGATGGGATAAACTCACTCCTGAAGGACAAAGAGCTGTAAGTCAACAATCAGCGGATCAATTCAATATTGAAGCGGGTTTACAGGAATCTCCCTTACCACCTACTGGTATAGATGATTTACGCGCCCGTGCGCGTATGGAACAGATAGGTGGTGATGAGGAATCTCTAGTTAGTAGAATGCAGGCTGATCCTCTTGAAGAACAACGAGATAATCTGAGGCGAATGCTAAAACGTGAGCCTACACAGGAGGAATTTGAGGATTACGTTACGGCTCCTGTAACTAGAGTACCTCCGGGTAGTGCAACAGGTGCAGAAGGATCATGGCCTCAGAAAGTAAGAGGAGTATCTGAGTACGAAGCTCATGGATTGACGAGAACTTATCCAACACCTGGTCCTGCATTTGGTTCAGAACCAGTTAGCAGGATGCAGGTCAGGCAAGGTGGATATGGGGGTGGTGGGCCTGTAATTGTTAATCCTCAGACTGGTAGACCTAATCTTGCAATGGGTGGTGCAGATCCCCAAGTTATTAGACAACTTGGTCAGAGTCTATATACTAGGGATAGACCTTCTGTATTGATTCAAGAATTAATGCAGAATATTATGGATGAGATGAAGATTGCTGGTATTCAGAATCCAGTTAGAGTTATATTCTCGAATGCTTCTCTTAATCCTGTAACGAAAGTAGCTCAAAAATCTATTGTATTCCAAGACTTTGGTCGAGGAATGAATGAAAGTCAACTGTATAATGAATTTTCTGACGTAGGTAAGAGTGGTAAGAGGCACATACAGGGTGCTGCTGGTGGATTTGGATTCGCAAAAGCTGCTCCATTTTTAGGTGGTGAGCACATGCGAGTTGAATCCATTGTAATGGAAGGTGGAGATAAAGTTAGGTATACATTTGAGGGTACTCCAGAACAGTTTGTGAATCAGGAAGTAGGTGTACCCCTGAGTCGTGAAGTATTGGATGATCCTTATAATGTACACTATGACAAGCCTACTGGATTGCGTGTGGAAGTGTTCTTTGGACGGGATAAATACTTTGATAATGCAAAACAATTGCTGCAAGTAGTTAGTGAAAATAGTACTGGAGTGAAGAACATTGAATCTTATGAGAATTGGTTGACAGAAGATACAACAGATCCTAGATCGGAGGCTAATAAATTTATTAATAAGGGAGAACAAGGACTTTCAGCATATGATCGTCGTGCTAATTTCAATAGATTTGAATCAGCAGCCGCACCTGCTCATGTTGATACTATAGTAACTCCAAGTAATGATACTGCGGTTCGCTTTAATCTAGACGATAAGGAGCGTTCACAAATTACTCTTATTTACTTAAATAATGGAACATTTTATCATTCTACTAGAATGAACGTATCACGTTATGGAATTCCTCATATTCCCAGTAGAGTTGTATTTGACATTAATACTAAGGTACCAGAAGGTCATACTGACTATCCATTTCCAGCTAATCGTGAGGGAATTAATCAGAGTGTTAGTACAGAACTTCAGCAATGGGTTAAGGATAATATTGTTGCTCCTGCTAGAGCTAAATATTTAGGAGAAATTCAACAAGTTTACAACAGTTTACGACCCGAGTCTAGTAATCGTCATGTAGTTCTAGATTCAGGTTCAAAATATACACCTGAAGAATTAGCTAGAGTTGTCAATAGTCCTACCCTTAAAAAGATGGGTGGGATTATGAAAGAGCTGTTGGACGATTTAGCTACTTACTTTACTCCTGCTGAACTTAAAGGAACAACAGGAAAATTTGGTTATAGAATTGCAGATGAAGGTCAAGGCGGAATTAATATATCTGATCCAAGTTCACCGACTAACGCTCAGAAATTTGCTATCTTAGTAAATCCGATGGACTCATTCCGCTCTGGTTTTACGGGTGGAGTGCGAGATTTAACACCTGCCGAAGCTGCACGTAGATTTGTGCATATAGTCAAACATGAGTTTAATCATAATCTAGTTCGAGATGAGGGAGGTGGATTTACTTGGGCGTTTTCTCAATTAGACACGCGCTTTCCAGATACGGAGGCATATGTTGCTAAAGTACTCAAAGCTATCACCGGACCAACAGGAAATTATGTTGCAGAGATACCGAACCTCGTACGGGAATACACTCAAGCACGGGGGCGCGGAGAGTCTAAAGTCGATATTCTCTCTAGACAAGCAGAAAGCCCTCTCTTGGCCCGAGCGGGATCGCCAGGAATTCCTGGAGGTAATCAGCCTAATGGAAAAGGAGTTCTTCCCGGAGGAGGAAAGAAACCAGTAAAAGAAAGTATAGCAAGACAATTGTATCATGCACCACGCGGGCTAATGGCAACGTGGGACTTGTCTGCACCATTTAGACAGGGACTTCCCATGATACACACCAAACAGTGGTGGACTTCATGGAAACCTATGTTGCAATCGTTGGGAAGTGAGGGTGCATATAACCAGATAATGGCTGAGATTAAAGCGCGTCCTGAATTCACTAGACCTTTTGACCCTATAACGGGAAAGTTCGGGAAGTCACAAGCTGAAGAAGCAGGGATAAGACTTACTGATGTGAATGATAAGATAACTGGACGAGAGGAGAATACAATTGGTGGGGCAATTGAGAAGTATGTTCCCGGTGTGCGTAGGACTAACCGCGCATACACAGCATACCTGAATTCACTACGCGCAGATTCGTTCAAAGCTATACTTGAATCTGCTAAGGACATGGGACTACATCCACTGAAGGATCTACCACTAACTAAGGCGATTGGAGATTACATAAATACAGCAACTGGACGTGGTGATTTGGGACGATTTGAGCAGAGTGCGAAGGTAATGGCGGATATCTTCTTTGCACCACGTCTTATGGCATCACGATTCCAGATGTTGAATCCTGCTACGTACATCATGGCACCTCCGCTTGTCAGAAAGCAGTATCTGAAATCTGCTCTGGCTACTACGAGCGCGTGGGCAGGTATGGCGGGATTGGCAAGTATGGCAGGAGCAGCCGTATCATTAGATCCAGATAGTGCAGACTTTGGTAAGATTAGAATTGGTGATACGCGCATAGACCCTGCTGGTGGGTTCCAGCAATACATCGTTGCGGGTTATCGCTTACTCACGGGCAGAACTAAGACATCAGGAAAACGGTATGAAACAGGAGCAGATTTCCCTGCACCAACTAGAGGTGAAATCGCACAAAGATTCATCTCAAACAAACTGAATCCTGTAGCGAGTTTCGCTTATGACCTAGCATATGCGTCCAAACAAAGACCTACATATGTGGGTGACCGTATGGTGCAGATGTTTGTTCCCATGATTATAGGAGATGTGATAGAACTAGCTAAAGAAAACCCAGCCCTACTTCCAGTGGTTATTCCTGCAACTGCTGTAGGGATGGGTTCACAGACATACAAGAGAGGTCAAGAGGAAAGTGTATTCATTCCTCGTGGATCTGACCTGCAATTTAAGGGTGGTTCTCCATTCTAAGGGTCAGTTTTCTTGTATCCAGCGATGATATGTTCCACCCGATACATTGGGAATTGAGCTTCCATGAAATCCAAAAGTTTATCTGAATTATCGAGGTTTATCGAATCATCTACGCGCACGATGATGTAGACAATCGATGCCTCAGAAGATTTGGGTACGAGTTTCACTTCAAATACTGGACTGAGTGGCATTAAATTCCTCCGTAGGTCTTGGTTGTTTGCAGTGTATACAGTGGGGCATACGTCCGAACATCGTGTGCCCGCATATACATCTCCAAGGTGGACAGTTCCAATACCACTGAATCCACTTGTAGTCCTGTCCTTCAATTGGTTCAGCTTCATATTCGATGTGTGTTGGTATTGGAATTATCATTTCTTTCTCTCCCCTGCGGTGCGTAGGGCCTCCTCAATCTGTGTCTGTACCGCGTCCCACTGTTCCCAAGTCGAACTACCGTAATCTCCATGCGGGCGTGGCAACGTCAATACCCTCTGCATTGCCTCATGCGCCGTCTGGAGCGCCTCAGTGAGCCGCTTAATTTCAGCTTTTAATTCTTCTATTACCTCTCCGTTAGCATCTATTGGTGTCATCTGTTCTTCCCTGCGTAATACCGTTTGTATTCCTGAACTTGTCTGTCTGTCATTACATAGATGATATTGTTACCGATAGTCTCGATTTTAATCATGCCAGATTGGTCGAAGGATAGCATGATTTCATCTAGTTCGGTTACATCTCTGTAATGCGACCACATTTTCTTCAATAGCATAGGACGGGAGATTTGATGCGATTCTCTTGAGTAGAGTTCATCTATTATCAGCTTCTTAATTCCTTTCGCTTCACTCAGTCCCTTCTTCCCCTGAGTCATGTATCGGACGTTACCAATTAACCGTTCCGAATAGTTGATAGCAAGTCGCATTGACTCGTCATCTATTACTAGCTCAGGACTGCGTGATAGAGATAGCAGCATCGCTACCTTCAGTATTGAATCACCGAATCGATTCAATGTGCCTGTGTCATCACTCAATTCCTGAGTCTGCATCTGGTCTATGAAATCATCGTACCACTGCTCATAGATTAGCCCCGCTGATGTGAAGTAGTTCACTTCACCTGTAGTTGAGTCCTTGTGCGGGTACTTGAACTCCTCCGTCTGTTCTTTACTCGCCAACGCTTTGAACGGTCCCTGTAACTTGCCGAGGATTTTGAGGTATTCAGTTGCTTCTGCCAGCTTAGGGGGATTTGTGAGTGGGACAGAAAGTGAATTAGCTCTGTGTCTTTTGCTTTCCGAGATAATGAATGTCCGTGCAAAGTATCCTCCATGTATGTCCTTCTTTCCGAAGAAGTCAGTTGAGTGCGCGTCATTAGTCGCAGTCAACATAGTAATAGTTGGGTCTTTTAGATTGAACTGTTCCATCTTTAGCAGCGACCGCCATTCACCTATATTGTATTGTCTGTCATACAAGTCGGTCAGAATGTCCGTCGCTACCTTGTCCTCTACTAGCGAGCTGGTCAATTCACTACTACAGATGAACGCAGTACTCTTAGCATTCACCTTACCGCCCGGTTGAGTCTGTGCAGTACCAAGTTCCTTCAGTATTCCTTGAATAGAGCTACGCCCGCTGATGATACGGGTGTTATTCACACCGCGCACCAATTGTTTCGCCATGCTTATAGGTGGGCCTTTCTTCAGTCCAGACTCAGCATGGAACATCACGTAGATATTCGGATACAAGTTGTAAATCTGTCTATTTATCCAAACATTGTCCTTTACCACCGCTGATATTGCAGCCATTCCACCCCATAACCAGAAATTGGTCGGTGACTCTAGCTCGGAGTGTTGGGAGAGTAGTTTGTCCAGCCATGTCAATTTCCTACTCCTGTACTAGAAATTGCTCAGTTATTGTTTTAGGCATCACGAACTTGTGTTGCTCTACTACCTTATCAGGAAATTTGAAGTTCTTCAAGTCACGATAGTTCTCGCCTACTTCCACGTCACAAGGAATTTTGAGGAATCTTCGGGGTAGTGAACAGGCCAAGAAATTGATGGGACGCTCCATCTCCTTCTTAGCTAGAGGGATAAAGTCGTCGAGATACTCGATTCGCACTGCAAAAAGAAGTGCGTCATGTGCTTCAAGAATGATTTTCGCCTCTCGGAATCCTCTCTTAATTCTAATACCAGCCGCTTTGGTATTATCAGTGACAGCTCGTTGTGGAAGATAGGCAAGTCCCTCTCGAAATAGGTCGTCACCCCATCGTTCATAGAATATACGAACACCACCTCGTTCGGCATCGATCCCCCAAGGTAAAGGCGCAATTAAGCGCCGATTTTCTTTGATACATTCGAGTACGTCGTGGTGAAACACCTGTCGAATCTTGGGCTGTTTGGCGTGGAATATCTTTAATGCACGTTCGGCCTGCCCCTCATGGATAGTGATGGGGATTTTGTATTTTCTAGCCTGTGTATTGAGTTCTGTAGCTGCGCGTCGTGCTCCAGCGTCGAGATGTCCTGCGTGGCGGAGAGTCTTACCAGCAAATCTAATCGGGCTTTCATATCCGAGTACTTTCTTAGAGTAATCAGATTCGATACCGCCAAAAAACCAACTAGCAGTAAGAGCGTGGTAATCATGTTCGTCTATGTCCTTTAACGCTTGCTCATCTGTGGCGAGGTTGAATACTACGCGCGCCTCAGCCTGCTGACTGTCTAGTTGGACGAAGATGTAACCCGGTTCAGGCTCATACATCGAACGTATGTCGCTGCCGATATCACCGTGTTTAGTCATGGTCTGAAATGCTGTACCCATGACCTTCATGTCTTTCTTGTTACCTTTACCTACGATGTCTACTAGCGGTCTGATGGGAGGGTCTTGTTGGCCGGTAGAAGTGCGCCCAGTTTCGAGGCACATGAAACAGGTAGTTTTCATCTTACCATCGAAATCAGGAATTGCCATCAAGTAGGTAGATATAGTTTTCCTTACTCGTCGGCGTTCCAGACACTTCTCTATCCATTCCCTGTGCTGAGGAAACTTCACGCCATGCTTCAGGTTTAGAAGTGCAGTAAGTTCTTCTTCACCAGTACCATGTCGATGCGGGAGTTTCCATACGTCAAACAGCAGTTCGTGGACCTGGAGTGGTGAATTGACATTCACATCACTACCACCAGCGAGCTTAAACATCTCGTATCGCAGTCGATTGTCCCACTCGATATACTTGTCGAGCAGTTCATATCGCTTCGATTCATTCACGCAGAATCCGTTATTCTCGATTTCGAGATAGAAGTCAGGCAATTCCATCAAGAAATTCTCGTAGAACTTCCGCACTCCTAACTCGTCTATATCCTCATCCATCGCTTCTTCTATTTCGAGCGTGACACAACTATCACGCGCGCACCCCAAGAATAAATCTCTAAGTTCCCCCTCATACATACCTTCGTCTTTGTAGTAGGGTTCTCGGGTATAGATAGATGTAAGGAATGCAAGCCCTTTTGGGAGTTCAGGGTTAATAGCAAATGCCTTGAGTAATGTATCAGAGTGGATACGTTGGATGGCAAAACCAAGTCTACGAAGTTTGTCCCTGTCGTAATTGAAATTTTGTCCGACAATTTTCTTCTCCCACAGCACCTTGGCTAGCATAACCCAGATGGTAGCAAGGTCACTATCTGGTATTGTGGAAATACCACCACGATTCCACAATGGAATTGTCATGCCATGTCTTTTATCGAATGACAGTCCGACACAAATTGGCAGGCATGAACCACCCGCCTCGATATCCACGGATAGTTTGGCGCACATTGAATAGCGATTTAGGAACTCGTAAAATTCTCCAGAGTTCCTGCATATCTGTAGTGCGCGTTGTGGCAACTCAAGCTGAGGTGATTGACTCTCTTGGTATGCACGCTTGAAGTCGAATATCATTACTTGTCGGTTCCAATAACCCTTGATTTCTCCACCCGCAGCACTATGTAAAAGATGCGCGGGATGATAGGTAGGAACAAACTTGTGGCCCATACCCCACATGATAGAGCCTCTGTGCATCGAAATTTTAGTTTTTCCGGACAGTGCCCATAGAGCAGTACCACCGAGAGCGAGTATGCAGTTAGGTTTAATGTCATTGATTTCTGTTTGCAGTTCTGCTAACTGCTGGTCCATGTCGATGCCGGCATTACGCGCGCGTATGTGAAAAGGGAGTTTCTTGCGAAACTCATTTGGAGGAACCTCGTATTTGCAGACGTTACTTATCCAGCAGTCACTACGTCTCATGCCTGCATCGATTAGTATGCGGTCTAGTTCACGACCACTAGCACCGACGAAGGGTTTACCAGAAGCAGTTTCTTCACGTCCGGGTGCTTCGCCTAGTATCATTAAGCGCGCACCAACTGCTCCCATTCCTGGTACGTATTTGTGATTAGTCATTCTTAACACCTCTAATCACGCCGAAGTATTTCCCGTAATTTTCCTCATTCTGTTCTGCTTTACACACAGGACAGACTTTTTTTGCTAGTAACTCTAAAGTTCTTATCTTCACTCCACATTTCTCACATGGAACACTTCGAGGAATTAGATAAAGGTCAGCCATGTCTGAATACCTCATCGACGATAGACATGATCCATGCGTATATCGGACTCTGGCCCTCATCATGGATGCGGCTGAGTCGATTGTAGTGAATGCGTTCCCTTATAGTCATTTTCTTATGATCAATTCTTCTATGTCACTTTCGCCCGGAGCTACGAATCCAGACTGACGCTTAACTTCAATAAATAAATCCTCCCCGGTTTTATTCTTTATATTGAAACCCAATATTTCAATGGGGGATTTAATTACTCTTACTTCATTCCTCCCCATGGTTGGGTCGAGGAAATAGATTTTACCTGCCATCACGCACCCCCGTATCTAGAGGCTTCTGTCTCCTCTTATTCCGCTTCCTGCGTATCTGTCTCAACTCTCTGATTAATTCCTTCGTATTCTCCAGTCTCAACTCCTGATTGTGAATGTAGGTATCCAGTTGGTTATCATCCCACTCAGTGTGGATTATTTCCAGCAGCAGTTCTTTGTGGTAGCTATTCATCGAGCGCCTCCACAATCTTGAACGCAATGTCAATAGTTTCGGCGACGGTGAGGTTCGGGAATCTTTCCTTTAGTATCTGCGCTACTCTCTTGACCTTTTCGTGTTGAGTCATAATTCTCCAGTATCTTGGGCGCGAACGTCTTTGAGCAACAGTTACAGAAGTAAATCTCGATGGTGATTTGGTCTAGCAGTGTTTCATCTTCGTTATGACAATACGGGCATTTGATCCGGGTTATCATTTGGTTCTTCTTTCTTCTTTTCGATTACTCGGATGTGGATGGCTCTGTGCCCTTTACCCTCGATTTTCAGCGGAGTAAACTCCACCATCATTCCAGTCTTAAGTTCTAAGAATGGAATCGTATCTTGTCTGAGTGAGGTCCAGTGAAAGAAGATACGAGTAAACTCAATCTCGCGTGACGAGATGAATCCCCACCCTTGTTTACTGACCTTGATGATACGTCCAATTATTTTAACTGAGTCAGTCATTTGCCTTCCTCAATCGTGCGAGGGCGCACCCGTAACCCACCGAATTGTGGTATTGGATGCGCCCCCTATCACCAGACAAATTACTGGTTACTCTGGGCGAGACAGTAATCTATCTTAGTGAATATCAGTTAGCCTCGACGACTTCATCATCATCATCGTCGTCATCGTCATCGTCGTACTCGTCGTCATCTTCATCTTCGACGAGAGTATCTTCCTTCTCTTTATCCTCGAAGGTTTTGCTATCCTCATCTTGAGGAGGTTCTTCCCGAGGAGATTCGACTACTTCCTCATCTTCAATCTGATCGTGAATCATGTTATTCTCTGTTGGACCTAGTTAATTGGAGTGGACCAGAGTAGTATAGGTCGTGACTACTCTGGTCCATATCTACTTGCTAGCCGCGCGCGATGCGATACTTGTGGTTCACGCGGTTCACGAGACGACCATTGAACGTGTCATTCTCGATGAACGCTTCGATCTTCTTACCAACGGCGCTGTTACCGTCATACCGTTGACCCGCAGCAACTTCAACGCCCAATCCACGAAGGAATCCCTCAATGAATCCCCGCGCCTTGGGTTTGTCATTGAACTGAAGCGTAATCGGTACGCCGGAGAATTCATCGTTGCCATTGTCAGCATTCTTGACAATGACAGTCTCGTAGTGGCAGTTGTTGGACTGACCGTCCTTAGTAGGCGACCAATCGCGATGCTCTTGAATGTCCAACACGTACCACGCAGGCTCCACAATACGATTGCGGAGGAGGTCAGAATCCGAGAACGTGAAAATAGCCATGTGCTAGTCTCCTTTTAGACTTTTGTCAGAGGTACGTACGTTTGTTGCATTCGGTTGATGGCAGGTTTGAGATACGTGTCGTAGAGAGGTTTGTCACCAAAGACAATTTCTCTGTCCAATCCCAACGCTGTCCGTGCGAAGTCGTCACCTGTATGTTCAGTTAACAGTGAATAGTCACCTCCTGCTCCCTCTACCATTCCCTTCTTAATGTTGAAGTGGTATACTTCACCACAATAAGCAGGGATTTTCGGCGCAACTTTCTTGCCCGCAGTTATTATCGTGCGGGAAATGTGAGTTGTGTTGTTCGTCGTGTTGCGATATTCCGCTTGAACGACGTGCGCGATGAGGATGATGTTGACTCTGTGGAATGCGTTGATATCTTTCGTCAACGCAATTAGTTCCTGTAATCCAGCAGCTTCAGCGTTATAATCCTCAATTTCGTTTACTGCAATACCCGCAATCAGTTTACCCGCTGCTGCGCCTGACTGACGTGTTACGCCATACTTCATCTTCAGCGTTTGGCGTAGTGTCATGTCGCACATCGAAGTAAGACTGTCGAATACTAGCGTCTTGAACGGACAGTTTACCTGAAGTTTCTCTAAGCGCGCACGAGCCTTATTCCAGTCGTCGTAGTCCGTGTAACTGATAGTTTTTGGGTCAATTCCCCACTTCTTCATGGGTAGGTAGATGCCGTTCATCTTCCTATCCCACGAGAACCATTCCTGTGGTCCAGGGAATGATAACGCCTGAGTTGATTTACGTGTACCCGGCTCACCCTTCATCATTACATAGAGAGCATCGAAGTTCACGTCGCTCATGTTAGGCATTCTTGAACTCCTTATCCATTGCTGCACGAATCTTATTGAAGATTGTGCGTGCTTCGGCTTCAGTTCGGTAGTAGAAGGTGTTATGAGCACCCTTGTATGTCAACGAGATAAAGAATGGTTTACCTACGTTGGTTGAACTAACGTATGAGGCTTCACCCCATGTAGCATTCCGAATGCCTTGGACGTTGACAACTACCCAATCATCCGATACACAGTTAGGCATTTACATCCCTCTCAAAGTCATGCAGCAATTCGAGCAATTCGCGGACAGTCATTAGTCTCCTCCTGTATCGGGACTATCAATGAAACGGAGTCGATACATTTCAATCCATTCCATCTCACCCTTTCCATTTTCAACTAGAGCTTTTACTTCACCTTCAATCATAAAGAAACCGTGAAAATAGAAGGTTCCTGTTTGATGAGGTTGATTGTTGTAAATGTATTGAACTCGTCGTAGTTTCACTTAGTCATCTCCCCGATTAGTTGGGTCCCACGCGGGGCCAATCTGATATTCATTACGCAGAACTTCCTCACGCATGTTCCTATCCGCTTCGCAAATCTGCTTGAACATGCAGGGACCATACACGTTATCACAGTGCGTGTAGTTCGGAGGCCAATATCCGCTCTCAGAGAACTGGATATACTTGTAGGCGTAGTAGGGGAGAATCTCCGTCTGCCACTCTAGCAGTCTATCTGCTGAGTACGATACGATTTCGCGCGTGAGTCTCTCGTCAATCTTCAGCGTAGTCTGCAACCCAATCTTATTGATGATTACGTTGCGTGACTTCAGCAGGAGACACTGTCCTGTGGTCTGGTTACTCAGTGTAGACTTATCACGGCGCTGTTTGAATGTCTTGTGGTCCATCGACACGATACCGATTTGTGAGTTGTCGATGATTAAGTCGAACTTCGCTTTCCACAAGATGCGTATCTCGTCGTCCTCGTAGAGTACCTCGCCCTTCACCTGCTCACACGCGAGTGTGATAAATGAATCGTTCTTGTAGAAATCGAAGTATTGCTCGCAGGTTTGGAGCGCGAAACGCCAACCGACCACATAACGGTCATTCATTTCTGGCGTGTTCTGCAAGCCGGGGTACTCGCCAATCTCATGCCCGCAGCTAGGCGTACCCTCTACTATGGACGCACAATGTGGACAGCCAACAATAAAGAGTTGACCTGCTGCTAATGCATTGCCGATAGCCGTCGAGTTTGGGAAGCCGTTAATCTTGTGCTTGTAATACACCTCCAGCACTTTGTGGATTAACGTCCCTACTTCGAGGCTATTCGACTTGCCTTTCGTGGAGATGAAACGGTGGTTGAGGCGTAAGTCCATGAGCCGCGCGCAACTCATCAGACTAGATAGAGTTGTGGCGTCCATGATTATGTTCTTCTTCGGTGCAGCAATTACGTCTACCATTAGTGAACATTCTCCTTCCGGCGTAAGTATTCGCCATGCAGTCGAATTACTTCCGCCATAAAGTCTCGAACTTCATCGAATGAAACTCCGGTCTCATTGATAAAGTCCGCTGCTAGTTGAACTAGGGCATTCCTGATATCTTCAGGAATATCCTCGAATTCACTATCTTTTTCAGGCATCACAGCTCCATCAGTTTCTTGAAGTTTTCCATCTTGGCTCGCAGTGTGCGGTTCTCCTCAGTCGTAGCGATAAGGAAATCACGCATGTCCTTCAGCGATTGAATCATGTTGTCGAGTATCTCAACCGACACATCCAACTTCGCTCGAATACTTCTTGGTACAGCAGTTCCGCTCATCCTACGTCGATGAACACTGACCATCTGAGCGAGTGAATGCTCAGTTGTAATAATTCCAAGTTCCTTCGCCTTTGCCAGAAGAATACGACCATTCTCTACATTCGTCTTACTGAGGTCGATGAATGGACGTAGAGGAATTAGTTTCCCTGGTGTAGCAATTGGTTGTTGCACATCAGTTGACTTCGGCTCAAGCGCGAGTAACTCTCTCACTTGCTTCACAATCATCCCCGTGCCTTCTGGATTGAAGATAGTGAGCTGCTTCTTACGCGCCTCACCTAGTATCTTCTCGAACGCAGCATGTCCAATGAATCGCGTCATGAAGATTACGCGCACGTTGGACGGAATGTCCTTGTCAGTCCAGTGTTCTTGCTGACTGTCCCAAAGAATTACACGCGGGTGAGTGCGAATCTCATCATTCAGATTCGACGACTTCACACCGACAATGAGTACAGTTCCGCCGTTAGTCAGCGGTTGTAGCGCCTTACCTTCAGTCATAACAGTCTCCTATAGTTCAGTAGCAGGTAGTTCACCTTCAAGCCAATTGCATACGTCGAATCGAAACGCCGTATCCATTCCCTTGTATTTCTTCACTAGTACAAGTTCATCGCGCGTGAGAAACTCCACTACGAGTACAATCTTATCCTCTAAGTGAATCTTCACACTTCGCCAGTTCATTGTTCTTTACTCCTCGACCTGTTAATTATCCAGACCCAAGTTAGCACAATCAGAACTACTACAATAACTTCTAGCACGACACGCTCCAGATAACTACTCCTTTGAAGGAGGAACAACCTATAATGCGACTCAGGAGAAGCATCCACGAGTGTTCAATGGCAAGTTGAGAGGCTCGTGTTTAAGGTTATTCCCCCATCAAAAGATTCGTTACTCCTTCTTCACGTATATCACCTCATATGTCACATCCTGCGTGAACACTGGAGGCACATCGCCAGTAGAAGGGTCCAGTATATCAATGATGTGGTCCTGTAGTTCTGATGCAGCTTCACCAACCTCCTGCACGTCCGCATCATCTTTCAAGTAGACACGAAATTCGATGTAGCTCTTGGATTCCATTAGTTACTTCTCCTCAATAAGATATAGTGGAAACACTATACCTTTACCCTTTACCCAGTCGAAGCGGCAGCAGTCACCACCATCAGTGATGATTACGCGATTCACGAGTCCCATCTTGACGGCTACGCTGCTCATGTAGTGTTTCGCAGCCTTTACAGCTTCCTCTGCACTCACCATACGCCGGACGTATTCGTGCGTACCGTCCGTGAAGAATTGTACGACGGAGAATTCATTATCCAACGTCGTATCCCTTCTCCAGCTTGTCCGCGCATGAGTTGCAGTAGGCGTATTCACGTTTGATTTTCACCGTTTGCCCGCATCCTTTGCACTTTTTACGCACAGAAGCGCGCTGAGTCTGGTGATAAAAGTCGATGTCATCTTGTGACTCGATAGTGTACCAGCCGTAGTTATCGTCGTAGTAGCTTGCCATGTCACCTCTCGTATGGTTCTTGTGGAATTGCTACACATCCCTTTGGTTCAGGACAGTGCAGCGCGGGTAGTTCGTGTCGCATATTGCGTGAGAAACCCCACACAATTAACAGCACGAGTATTACGATGTAGAGCCATCCAATTGTCTTTCCGACTTTCATGTTCATTAGTTTTTGTGCCTCCACTCAGATTCATTCATTGCACGGATTAGTATAGCCACCATGACGGTTATGATGGCTAGTAGTGACAGAAGTAGTATCTTCATTACTTCGCCGTTGGCGCGTCGATTGGAATGCCGCGCGCTGTCATTTCCTCGCGCGCCCAATCAGTCAGCTTCTTGTAGCCGTCCTTGTCCATACGGTTAAGTGCCATCAGTTCGCCAGTGGTGCAGCAACCGTACTGAGGATGGATGAGAAACTGGAGTACTGACATCAGTGAATCTCCTCTGCTACGTCCTGACAGTGCGAGTAGAATGCCGTCAACAGAGCCTCGTGACGCTGCTCCAGCCTCGTAATTCTCTCCTGCTGATTACGAATTACTTCAGTGTGGACATTCACCTCTGCAATCAATGCCTCACACAATTGGAGTAGTGACTTGTCGAGGGTCAACGAACTTGAAGCGACTACACGAATCAACTCGACAAGCGGATTGTCTTTGTCCATTACTTGTTCTCCTTCTCTTTTTCCAGTTTCAGTTTCAAGTATCGCTCACGACTCTGAGCGCGATGCGTAGTGCAATAAGCGTATTGTTTCGCCACACCAGTACTAGTGACGTATGCCGCAGTGGGTGCACCACATATACGGCATTGGTCACTAGCACGTCGTTCACGCTGCCACTTCGCCTGTCTACTCATTTTGTGAGTAGTTCCTTCGCCTTGACTAGTGCCAGTTCAAGAGGCATACCGTTGGCTTCGAGAACACGCGCCATCTGTTTAATACGGTTACGCCTGTTAGTGCGCGCAAGACACTTCATGCGACTACGTTGCATCTTTTCTGCTGTCTCGATGCTGTTAGCCCGATGTCGTACCTTTATCTCATCAGGCTCTTTACTCCATGTATCAGACAGGTCTGCCCACGAGCGCGGCACTAGTGTACCGCGTATCAGTCCTCGACAATCAGACACGATTGCATGGAAGTTTATTTCTAGTAAGTCCTCAGATGTCGGATACATCATGGGAGCGAATTCGTCGTTAAACCAGAATCTCATGACGCCTTCCGGTTCTTTTTGGCGTTATGCGCGTTGACGATAGTGGCTGCAAGTTCTTTCATCATTGCATTCTCGTTCCACTGGACCATCTCGGACTTGTTGCCCCACGTATGGAACTGAATACGCTTACGTTCGACAATACCGTCAAGTTGCGGGTCAATTGTCGTTAGCCCGTCCAAGTGCACGTATGTTGCGTTGATGCTCGTCGCGAGTTGGCCCGGACGCGGGAAACGTCCTTCGCATTGCTCCTCTTTACCCGGATTCCATTGCCTCTCGTGCATCACGCAGTCCGCGCATGTTTGCAGGTTAATAGAATCACCCGCTGCAAGTTGTGACGCGACGAGTATGGAACGTGGTGCTGCGTTGAACTTGTTTACTACGTCGAATCTCTCAGCGGGGTCTTGTTCCGCTACGAGCCGCAGGACGGGAAATTCCGCGCTGTATTTGTTCTTGATTTCCTCATAGAGTAGCGCCTGCACGTCTTTGTGATGCGCGAATACGACCAGCTTTCTATCAGTATCCTCTACGAACTCGTCTACGAATTCCAGCGTAGCAGGAATCTTCGCGATTGCTACAAGGTGACGCATTTTCTGCATGGCCGCGATAATAGCCATGCCGCTCATCTCGCCTACTTGCTCCTCATACCACGCTACGAACTCATTCACCGCGTCGTCATACGCGATTTCTGCCTGCGCGTCCATCTTGACGTAGAGTTTCGTGCGATTCACGAGTGGCATTTCGGGCATTACTTCGATACGCTCACGACGAATGCAGAGGTCTTTCGTGTATTCCTTGAACCGCGCGATGTTCCTGATTCCACCTTCTTTCTCGTAGCTGCCCTGCCAGTAAGTAGCAACCCAATCACGACGGAAACCCGCTTCAGACGAGAAACGTCGCGGGTCCATCATGTTAAAGACGGGAAACAACTCACTGCCACGGTTATTCCAAGGAGTACCAGAGAGGGGCAGGACTTTACGGTTTGCTACGACGCGACGGACCATCTGTGTCCGTGAGCTGTCCACGTTCTTAATCTGCTGACACTCATCGAGTATCACCAGCTTAATCCCAACGCGGTCAAATTGCGTGATGTCGAAGCCGCTCGTAACCGTCTTACCGGACTTCAGTTTGCGCGTTTTCGGCACCAGCATATCGTAGCTGATGATGTAGTGCTTCAGACCGGGAATCAGATACTCGGCGCTAGTGTCGATTACTTGTGGGACGTGCGCGTTGCCATTCCACTTCATAATCGATGTAGCAGCCTGATACTTCGCGCCGGCCTTCATAATCCACAGAACGGGATGCAACTCCTCGTGGTAATACGTCACAGCCTGCGCCATGATTTGCTTACCAAGGCCCATTTCATCAAAACACGCTGCACCCTTGTTTACAGCTAGGCCAGCTTCAAGGAACTGCGCGCCTGTCACCTGATAATCATACAGCCTTTTACGGCCGCATGATATACAAGTGTTCTTGTCCCACTTGTGTTTGCAGGCAGGGTCGCCAAATGCCTGATACGCATGGAACGGCGTGCCCTTTGGGATTTTCTTGATGAGTAGATGGCCGCATTCCAGCCGAATGTATTTCAGGTCCGGCCGTGTTTCGTCACTACTCGCGATTGTCTTTTCACTGACGGTTTTTGCGACTTTCCCGCAGTATTCACACTTGTCTTGCAGACGGGTGATGTTGTATTTCGGCGTGCGTATTACTTGCGTGTCGAATGTAACTTCCACCGTCGCGCCCGACCGGATAGCGTCGATTACTTCGGGTGACAAGGAGAGATTACTACAGGGGAGAGTGTTATCGCAACCAATTTCACGCGCTTTTGCTGCCCAAACTTCGTCGTGGTGATGTCCGGGTGTGAGCGCGTGGGCCACTTCGTGGAGAATCGTGTTGACTACATCCGGTTCAGGATGTATATCAATGTGATGAGCCGACAAGATAATACACTTGTCCTTGTAGCTACAGAGTCCGAGAAAACGTGAGTCTGCATTCTGGTTCAGTCGCACGGACCAATCAGATAGTCCGTGCTCAATTAGTTTCTTGTGAAGTAATTCTGACGCTTGTTGGCGTGTCATTTTACTGTCCTTTCGGAGTCAGTATCTAGTTGCTCTTGGTTCTTTTGGCAGCAGCCTCAGCAGCTAGTTCTACGAGTACTTTCGCGGCTGCTTCAGGGACGATGTTACGCGCTGCTGCCGTCATCTGTATCGCAGTAGCGTTTAGGTTGTATTTCTTCGCTGCTGCATACAAGTCCTCTTTTGAGAACTTGACTTTCTTGCTCGATGAAGAAATCGGTTTCACCGATTTCTCTTTTTTGGTGATGCCCGGTGACGTGTAGCTCAGGTCGTATTGCTTGAACTTTGCCAGATGCTCGGCATTCAATTTCGCAGCGGCATTCTGCGTTTGCGTGACGAGCGAGTGACGCTCGTTTTTGAGGGCAATTACTGCTGCTTCCTGCTCGAAGATTGCCGCGTTCAATTTCTGAATGCGGATTGCCGCTTCGTTTACCAGCGAGAATTGCTTCTCCGTCGCTGGTATAGAAGGGTTATTCTGAATCGCCTGCTCCAGCTCATGAAATGAGACTGTAGCCGCGTTCCAGATATCCTGATTCAATTGGATAGTATCATCCAATTTACGCGCATCATCGACGACCTTGCGCGTATCCGCGATTGTCCTTTCGACGGCAACTTCACGTGCAATACACTCATCGCACATCATGTCGCCGTGGCGAACTGTGAGCATCACATCCACGCGGGTGCAAAACTCACAATTGCCTTTGGTGGGACGGTTATTCAGGTTCATTACGCGCCGACTTTCTGGCTCTTAATTCTGGAAAATTCAGAGCGCGAGATTATGCCGTGGCGGTTACACGCGCCGACACGCAACTCTGGAGTCTCTGCCTGCGCGTTTTCAATAACACGCGGAAGGCGGCGAACCCGCTTCATTTTATTACATACTGTGCAGAAGAACCGTTTCATGGTAGCCACGTCCTTTCGGAACTCGCTGGTTACTAGTAGGAATTACTAGTAACCGGGCCGGAGTCGTTCGAGACCCCCATCTTACCACAGGTCGAGGCTGTCTGCAACCCTTAGAGAACAAAGGGGTTAGGGCGCCGGGCCGGTCAGGGGAGCCGACCCGGCCGTCTTTTGTAGCGATTACTCCTCGTCAGGAGGGTCGTATACCTCAATTTCATCCATTGTTTCTTCAATGGTTGGTTTACGCTCCTCTACTGGTTTGGTTGGTTTGACAGTTTCGAGCGGGAGTGGAGGCAGAATACCGCGTATACGCAGCAGACTGCGCGTAGACGACGGTAACTCCTCTACAGTTTTTACGCCCGCTTTACCAAGTGCTAACTGAATCTCAATATGTCTTTCTACTTCCTCGTCCGTAGGTCCACCTCTATTTCCGCGTTTACAATCATCACACATCGGCATTTCTTCAAGTAAAGACTCGTCTGTAGCCATAAACTCGTCACTACATCCCCAGCAAATCAGCAACTTACCCGGAATTGTAAATTCCAGCCCCCGATGTACAAAGTAATTACATCCAGACAACATACATCTCCACGTCTTATGCTGGTGCAACATGATTTTGTGCGCGTGTTTTGCCATGATTTTCTCCTCTAGTAAAGTGCTGACCCGAGGTGGATAGCCGAGTGTGTGTCCGTCTCTCCCCCCGTGCCCGCGTGTCTCAACTGCCTATGGGGCACTATAACATGCCCACACACCGGAGTCAAGACCCCACCGGAACATTGCGGTTGACAAATCGAAGTAATAAAAAAAACCAAAAAAAAAAAAAGAGAACCTTTTAACTTCAACTAAATCTCCATTTTTCTGTATTACTAGTGTCGTGAAATTGACGGTCTGTGGGGTGTGTGGTGTCTAGTGTGGGCCATATGCCTTTTACATACATGTATACAGGGAGGGACACACAGACACACACTCTCTTACATGTAATTGCATCACGCACAGAATACATGCTATGCTCTTGTATAGATTACACGCACAGATTACTCGTGGGTTTGGTCTTGCCCGCTAGTATTAGGTCATATGACCAATACGCGCACAGCATGAGGCACAGCTACGGCTCGTGGCGCGAGCGGGCGGCGCGCCGGGGAGGCGCGGGGAGGAAGCCCGGCGATGTTCTGCCGGGCCAATGTGCTAGTGCTTCACCACGTTCTCGGCGAACACGGCCGCGAGACGCGCTGGCGGGACGTTGGCGCGAGTAGCTGCTACCATGACAGTTTCCGCTGCGGCCTTGCCGTTGATACCGGCGTTTTCGAGCGCGTCCAGTGCGCGGTTAATGTCGCGTTTCATGTCGTGCGATTGCGCGTCGAACCATGTCATGAATTGTTCGTTTGTCATTTCCCTGTCCTTTCGGATATCAGTTTTGTGCTGGCGAGTCGTAGTGACCTCGCCAGCATGTGTAGAGACTACTAGTCAGCCCACGTGAGGTTCAGTGCCGCCGCTGCACTCGCGCGCGCCTCGTCGTGCGTGGAGCCGTTCGCTACGAAAATGTCATACATCTTCCGCAGGCGAAGCTGCTCGTCGTTCTCCAACGTCGGCTTCACGACGCCCGCTGCGTCAAGTGCCGCTTGCATGGCCTTCTGACGCGCGTTGGCCTTCCGCTGCGCGTTGCGGAAGTCTACAATCTCCTCGTCCTTGAGAAGTTCGTTCGCCTTCTCGACTTCCGCTTTCGTCTCGAACGCCTCGAACGTGGTGTCGAACGTGATAGGCGCGTCGAGTTTCTTGCCGTAGGCGTTCTCGATAACGCCGTTGAAGCTAACCGTTTTCATACTCAGTCTCCCTACTCACTCCCGAGAACCGTCGGGCCGGTCACTAGCTTGCGGGAGCCGTCGCGGTTGACCTCGCGCCCTGCTCCAAACTTGGGCGGCTCGTTGGGGTTTCAGCGCGGGATGCGCTTACTCTCTTAGTAGAGACCGGCCGAAGAAAGAATACCACAGTTTGCCCCGTGTCAAACATCGAAGTTGATAGCAGGTCGGCCAGGCGGATTATTGGCAGTCTCGCCTAGCACGCCCTGTGCCTCGCTGTCAACCATTGACAGTCGAGCGCGTATGTGCTTCGCGCTAGCTCGCTGCATAACTCGGCGTCGAAGTCAACTCAAAACTTTCTTTTGAATTTCCTTTACAAGCACGCGCGAGTAATGTATGGGGGTATACCCATGTGTAAAAATTACATCCGACATTACTCGCGGGGGCTTGGGTGAAATAGCATGTGTCATGCAATACATGTAGAAATTGGGTCCCCTATACTAGTAAGGAGGTAAGCGTCAACCGGAATTTGAGTCCCATGCAAGTCCTTGATAGGGTTAGACTTACGGGACTTGACAGACAGCCGAATCGGTGATAGTCTGTCCCCTGAAGGACGAGGCTATGCCTATCGGATTAGTAACAGATGATGATTTTCTACAAGAGTTATCGCGCGTAAATCGCGCGGTAGAGAAACCTCCTGTAGTAGCAGAGATTGTCCCTGAGACTCCGAGAGGCCGATCCAGTGGCGACAATAATGTCCCTGATAGCCTGCGTAAAATCATCGGTGAAGAAGCAGTAATCAACGGTCGTCAGTCGGCGTTACATCTCGCCGCTCAATTCGGAATCAGTCCCTCCTCAGTAAGTGCGTATGCAAAAGGCGCGACGAGTACCACGACATATGATCAACCCAAGCAGGGAATAATCGACCATATAAATAAAAGCAGAAGGCGAGTCGTGAGACGAGCCGCCAAAACGATGGAAGCAGCACTAGGCGCCATAAGTCAGGAGAAGTTGGATTACGCAGATCCAAAAGATTTAGCGGGTATAGCGAAGGACATGTCAGTAATCATCAAGAACATGGAACCTCCGCAGCAGTCTCCTGATTCACCAGATTCTAAACAACCTCAATTCGTGATCTTTGCGCCCACATTCCGTGATGAGCGCAGCTTTGAAACAATCGAAGTGAAGGAGTAAGTGATGCCAGTAGTATTACATCCAGATCCATTCGCTGCTGTACTTCTCTCATCTCCTGCTCTGCTCGTTACTGATGAGCAGAGGATGCATGTACGTGACATTCTGGAAATTGCGTGCTCGGATAGTAAGTTCGCGCAGAAGGCGTATGATGCAATTCTATACGTCCTCACATCTGGTCCTGCTCAGGTACCCACGCTCGCTTCAGTCAGTCCTAACACAGGTGTAACTCTGAACAGTGTCACGCTGACTGCTCATGGTACAAACTTCACATCTGGTGCAAAGATTGTAGTGAGTGGAGTAGAGCAGGAAACTACATTCGTATCTCCTACAGAGTTGACTGCATTGGTTGCACTGGGTGAACCGGGTATTCTGCCTGTGTCAGTTCTATCAGCAACAGGGATACTCACGGATTCGGTTCCATTCACTGTGACTAGTGTGATGGCTCTGGCTGGTAAAACAGATCAGCAGTACCAGAAATCAGAGAAAGTTCTTCAGAAATGAAGCGCGCAAAGTTACGTGCGTTCAAATGCCGACATGGTATTCATCGTTGGTATACATATCTAGTCGGTCTGTATGAACATCAACAGTGCCGTGACTGTAATGAACATCGAGTAAGATCGGCAGGAGAGTAGAGTCATGCCAGTACAGCTACTACCAATCGGGCCTCCAGTAACTATGCTGGCTAATGTCGTGTATGCATTGCCAGCCGTGAAAGTCACCATGTTCACTGACGCTGCTGCTCCCACTGTAGCGCAATCTAATACACCAGCATTCACTGCGAACGCAGCAGTAACATTTACTGGTGGAGCTGCGCAGTTAGCAGGTGGATTCATTCGTGCAACTGCTGATACTCTCGTCACACTCAAGAGGGATTAATTGTGATGAAAAGAATCGCTCCATCTATTCTGACTATTGCGTTAATAGCAGCATGTGACTATAATTTCGTAGGACCAACAATAAACAATAACAACTCTAATTCAAATAACAACGAGAATAGATTCGATATACATGATTTGATTAACTTTGCGCCCGTACCGAATCCTACTGCTCCTGTGCCAGTACCACCGCCGGGAGTAGGGACGGAGGTGCCGCTACCAATTCCAGTGACGGCGCAAGCAATTGCCCAGAAGGTAGCAGATACTAATCCCACACTATTAGCTAGATCATGCCCTGAGACGTATGGCGAATCTGGTTGGGCGTTTCTGGATCTCGTGGTCAAAACGCTGCAAAGTAGTGACATGAGATGGGGCTATCTAGTTAAGATGGATGGGACGATTAGCCGTGATGTCATTGCATACCGTGCAACATCTGATAACACGGGCGCGTGGGGAGTTGACATCATCATCGATCGCTGTGGCACAGCAAGTAAATTCAGTTGGCAAGTGCTGGGATTCGACCCTCTTACTGTATGGTCATTAGTTCGTAACGGTAGTTGAAGAAAAGAGAGAAAATCACATGGCATTCTTTGGCGCACTTGGTAAAGCATTAAAAGCGCCTGTCAAAGCCGTAGGAAAACTACCGGGAATGGGTGCTGTGCAGAGGGGAGTACAGAAGGCACCGGGTGTAGGTGCAGTAGGCGGGAAACTAGGATTGGGGCCTAGTAATCCTCAGAAGCAAGTACAGCAAGCTCCACAGCAATTTACACAGCAAGCGCCTCCTATACAGAATAGAATGCCACAACCTGGTATGCAGAATATGATGCAGGGTGGTGCACAAGCAGTTGGCAGAATGATGCCGGGTTATGCTAGGCCACAGTTACCACCGATGCAACCTCCTCCTCCTC
>Ga0075418_10000348_pt1 | contig 47097 bp, 37 predicted proteins | sample SoiMetdeltSBSDD2_FD_81776 | JGI IMG/M metagenome (GOLD analysis project Ga0075418, IMG submission 81776) | Bulk soil microbial communities from a Populus tree surrounding site in Tennessee, USA - Soil MetaG P. deltoides SBSDD2 | ecosystem: Environmental > Terrestrial > Soil > Tree plantation...
GAGATGGTGGTGGGGCTGCTCGGGATTCTCAAGGCCGGCGGCGCCTACGTGCCGCTCGACCCCAGCTACCCCCAAGAGCGCCTCGCCTTCATGCTCGACGACTCCAAAGCCTCCGTACTCCTGACCTCGAAACGGCTCGTGGAGCGGCTTCCGGCGCACCATGCCCAGGTGCTCGACCTCGAGCGCCCCGAGCGGACGGCGGAGAATGGAGAGCCGCTCGCCGCCGCGGCGGCCCGATCGGACCGCGTGGCCTACGTCATGTACACCTCCGGCTCCAGCGGTCGCCCGAAAGGGGTCGAGGTCACGCATCGCGGGATCGTTCGCCTGGTCCGGCAAACCGACTACGCCCGGCTCGGGCCCGACGAGACCTTCCTCCAGGTCGCGACCATGGGGTTCGACGCCTCGACGTTCGAGATCTGGGGCGCTCTTCTCAACGGCGCCCGGCTCGTGCTCATGCCTCCGCACGTCCCGTCCCTGGACGAGCTGGGACGGACCGTCGAAGAGGCGGGCGTCACCACCGTCCTGCTGACGACCCCGCTCTTCCATCAAGTCGCGGACGGTCCGATCGAGAGGTTTCGCGGCCTTCGCCAGCTCGTGACCGGCGGCGACGTGCTTTCGCCCGCGCACGCGAGAAGGGCGCGCCGGGCGCTCCCCGGGACGCGGATCATCAACGCCTACGGCCCGACCGAAGGGGCGACGATCACGACCTGCTTCGAGATCGGGGAAGCGGACCTTGCGGACGGATCCGTCGCGATCGGTCGGCCGATCGCGAACACGAGAGCCTACGTCCTGGATCGGAGCTTCCGGCCCGTCCCCATCGGCGTCGTGGGCGAGATCTTCATCGGTGGCGATGGCCTCGCACGAGGGTATCTCGACCACCCCGACCTCACTGCGGAGCGGTTCGTGCCGGATCCCTTCGGGGGCGAGCCCGGCGCGCGACTCTATCGATCCGGCGATCTGGGCCGCGTGCGTCTCGACGGGGAGCTGCAGTTCCTGGGGCGCGCGGACCGACAGGTCAAGATTCGAGGCTACCGGATCGAGCCCGGGGAGATCGAACAGACCCTGTCGGAACACCCTCGCATCAGGGAAGTCGCTGTGGTGGCCCGAACGGGGCGTTCCGGCGACAAGGGGCTCGTCGCCTACGTGGTCGCAAACGCGACCGAGCCCCCCACGAGCGACGAGCTGCGGACGTTCCTCGGAGCGCGCCTCCCGGAGCACATGGTCCCCGGCGCTATCGTCCACCTCGACGCCTTGCCGCGGACTCCCAGCGGGAAGATCGACCGGCGATCGCTCCCCGAGCCGGGGCAGGAAGCGCTCGACGCCTCTCGCGCATTCGTCGCGCCTCGAAATCCTCTGGAAGAGAAGCTCGCCGCCTTGTGGCTCGAGGTCCTCGACCTGCCGAGGGTCGGCGTGCGCGACGACTTCTTCGCGTTGGGCGGTCATTCGCTCAAAGCTGTGCAGCTGGTCTTTCGCGTTCGGCGGGAGCTCGGCGTGGACCTTCCGGTCCGAGCCGTCTTCGAGTCACGAACGATCGAGGAGCTTTGCCGCGTTCTCGAGGGGGGCGGCGATGCCTCTCGTCCTGGATCCGCGGCGACGCAAGAGGTGGATCTGCTCGCCGAGGCCGTTCTCGATCCCGCGATCCGACCCGCGAGGAACGCGGACACGGCGGTGGGAGAGTCCCGGCGGGTTCTCCTGACGGGAGCGACCGGCTTTCTCGGCGCCTTCCTCGCGCACGAGCTCCTGCTCCGCACGAAGGCCGAGGTCCTCTGCTTGGTTCGTGCCCCGACACCCGAAGAAGGACGGCGGCGGATCCGCGAGGCCCTGGAGCATTACGAGCTGGGCGAGGCGGCGAGCGACTCCCGGATCGTTCCCGTCTGCGGCGACCTCGCAAGGCCCCGCTTCGGCCTCTCCGACGACGCTTACCACGCGCTGGCCGAATCCGTGGATGCCGTCTACCACAACGGCGCCTCCGTCAACTTCGTGCAGCCGTACGCCCAGCTGCGCGCGCCGAACGTGTTGGGGACCGTCGAGGTCCTGAGGCTGGCCGCGCTCTCGAAGGCCAAGCGGGTGGAGTACGTTTCGACGCTCTCGGTGTTCGGCGCGCCCGCGCACGCGAACGCCGGCTGGATTCGCGAGGAGACCCTTCCGGACTGCGAACGCCTCGAGGAAGGGTACGCGCAGAGCAAGTGGGTTGCGGAGCGCCTGGCCCTCGCCGCGGCCGAGCGGGGGATCGGAGTCCGGATCTATCGTCCCGGCCGGGTCGTCGGGAACAGCCGAACGGGAGCGTCCAACCCCGATGACCTCGCGAGCCGGTTCATTCGAGCTTGCATCGAGATCGGGGCGACTCCGTCGGATGACGTCGATCTCGACCTGACCCCGGTGGATTACGTCAGCGCCGCGATCGTCCACTTGTCCGGTCAGCCCTGGCCGAACGGGGCTTGCTTCCACCTGCTCAATCCGGAGCCCTGCCGCCTTCCGGTGCTCGCGCGCGCCATGACGGATGCCGGCTATCCGCTCGACTCGCTTCCTTACGACGCGTGGCGCGCGAGGCTCGTCGAGGCGGCCGAGCGCTGCTCCGGAAGCGACCTACTCACCCTGCTTCCCTTGTTCGGGCCGGGCGGGGACGAGGAGAGCGTGGAGCCGGAGGAGACCCACCCCTCCCGCGGGTTCCTCCGTTTCGACGACCGGCACGCCCGGGAAGGGCTCTCCGGCAGCGGCATCTCGTGCGCCGCCGCCGACGTTCCGCTGTTGCAGAAGTACATTTCCTATTTCGTGCGGCGCGGGTATCTTCAAGCGCCCCCATCCAAAAGGTGAACCATGAGCCGTGAGGACGTCGAGGACACCACCGTCTACAAGGTCGTCGTCAATGACGAGGAGCAATACTCGATCTGGCCCCTCGACCGGGATAACCCGCTGGGCTGGAGGGACGCCGGCAAGAGCGGTCCCAAGGCCGAGTGCCTGGCCCACATCAAGGAGGTCTGGACCGACATGAGGCCGCTTTCCCTGCGCAAGAAGATGGACGGCGAAGCGAGCCGATGATCCTCGAGGACCTCGACGCCCGCTGCTTCCTGTGCGGAGCGGAGCACGGAGCATTCGACACGGGGCGGCGGCTATGCCGGTGCGTGCACCCGCAAGGGTTCCCATCCAGCGAGCTCGCCTGCTACGCCAGCATCCTTCCCGAGCCCCGGTCCTACTCGGTCGAAGCGCTTCCGTCCCTCTGGGCATCGGAGCCTGTGGACGTCTTCGCACTCGGGCCGTCCCCGGAGACAGGCGAAACGGGTCCCACCGTCCCCGCGTCGGGGGAGCGGGACCGACCGGGCGCCGGCCCGTACCCCTTTCGCACCGACCTGCTGGCGCGCGACCAGAATCTGCGGTGCGGCAACACGATCGTGCATCGCTCGACGGCCCTCGAGGACGTGACGGGCTTCGAGCAGGTTCACGTTCTCAACATGAGCGCCTACCGGTGGACCTCGACCCTCAAGGACCCGCGCTCGTGGGCGATCGTGAACACCGCGCTGCTTCACGGCGTCACGGAGCTCGCCGTATGGACCGCGGGCAACGCGGGGTTGAGCCTGGGGAAGATCGCGTACGTCGCCAACCGGCGGCTCTCTCCGGAGCGACGGATCCAGGTTCACGCCATCGTCGACAACGACGTCGCTCCGGAGATCAGGACGCGCCTCAAGCTCTGGCAGTGCGAGGTCCTCGATATCTTCCGGCGCGACAAGCCCGTCCTGAATCCCGCGGAGATACGGGGCCTCGTGGCCGCCCGTCTCAAGCGCTCCCGAAGGACCCTCGACGAAGGGACATATTGGGACGTCACCGACGGATGGGACGGTGTCGGGCTCCTCATGTACCGCTACCTGGCCGCACAGATCGTACGCGACATGATCGGGAACGGACGGTCCGGCGATCGAGCGCGTTCGCTGGTCGTCGTCTTGCCCGTGGGGACGGGAGATCTCCTGATGGGGTTCTACCTCGGCGCGCTCGATTGCGAGCGGGCCGGCCTGATCGGAAAGGGAGACTGGAGAATCATCGGAGTCATGCCGCAGGGCGCGAACATCCTGCACAACATCCGGCGTCGCTCCATCCCGGAGAGTCCCGACGATCGGACGGGAACCGCGAGAGCGGACGACGACGTGCCGGTCATGCCGAAGCTCACCAGCACGTACACGCCGCTCGCCCCGTGCCTCGCTCACCTCGACAAGAGCCAGGCCGTCGATTTTCTGACGGTCAGCGGACTGGACCAGCTTCGGGCCGGAAAGCACGTTCTCGCGGGGGGCGTCGACGAAGGTCTGGCCTGCGAGCCTTCCGCGCTCGCCGCGTTCGCCGCGCTCCCGCAGGTCTACGCGCGCCTTCGGGAGCGCGCGCTCGAGAACCGCTCCTGGCGCTATCAATCCTCCGCGCGCGTGCTCGTCGTCAATTCGGGCCTGGGCGTGCTGGGCCGGGAGGAGGAGGCGTTCCTTCGCCGCGTCAACGGCGAGTGACGCCGCCGAGCGCTTCGTCCACCTGCTCGACCGCCGGCGCGGCGCGCTCGTAATCAGCGAAGACGCGGGACATGCGGCCCGCCGCCGCGGCGTACGACGGATCGCGCATCACGGCATCCACGAGGCTCCCGAAGGCCTCGGCGTCCAACCGATCGAGCCGCGCCTCGCGACCGAGGCCATGGAAGACGACCCGCGCGGCGTTTCCCGGCTGATCGTAGAAGAACGGAACGACGATCATCGGCACGCCGTAGTAGATCGATTCCTTGACGCCCGTGAGCCCGCCGTGCGTGATCATGAGACGGGCGCGCTCCAGGAGCCGGAGCTGAGGGGCCTCCGCGACCATCGCGACGTTCTCCGGGCATCGAAAGCCGGCCGGGTCGAGCTGCCGGCCGATCGGCACGACGCCCTGCAACCCCGGGCGCGCGGCCAGGACATCGAGGACGATCTGGATCAGCCGCGAGGCCTTGGCGCGAAACTTGAACGTCACGACGCTCCCGAGCGAGAAGTAGACGAGGGGACGGTCGTCGCGGAGGCGCTCCCAGGGAAACTCGACGTCGCGTCGATGGAGGTCGATCGACGCCTCGACGGAGCAGGCCCCTTCCGGCTCGCGGCCCCGAGGAAAGTCGAACTCGCGCGGGCAGAGGACGAGTTCGCGCTGCCGGAGCCGCGGCCAGGTCTCGACCCGGAAGTCGATCCGGTCGAGAGGAAAACGGAACGCGCGGGCGAGACGCTCCATCTCGGGCCGGACGTTCACGGCGGTACGTAGAAGACGCCGGCCGAGGAACATGCGGCGCCATGCGAGCCGCGTCCGGAGCTCCCAGAACGGCGTTGTGCCGGGAACGATGTCGGTTCCGAAGGGGGGGACCAGCGGATCCTCGACGGAGAGGAACGTGCTCGAGAAATTCAGGGCCGGCACGCCGAGGCGGGACGCGGCGACGCCGATCCACGGCGTCCAGCTCGAGATCATGAGCCCGTCGGCCCCGACCGAGGTTACGACGCGCTCGAGCTCGCCCTCGACCAACGCCGCGCACGTGGCGCGAAAGCGATCGAGCCACGAGGGGACGTCGGCTTCGAGAGTCCCGGCGGGAAAGACGGCAGGGAGGAACGGCGCGAAGGCGAACCCCTGAGCGCGGATGCGGGATTCCGCGTCCGGAAGGCACACGAATCGGACGTCGTGTCCTCGAAGGGCGAGCTTCCGGGCGAGGCCGAACGAGGAGTTGAGATCGGCCGCCCACGGATACGGAAAGATCGCGATGGTGGCCACACGCCGCTCCCGGTCAACGAGCCGCGGGGGGGATCGCCACCCCGCAGGCGACGTGATCGCCGGTGACGACGAACCGTCCACGCAAGCGAGCCTCGGGGAGGTGCGCGGCGCAGGGGTGACGGATGACGGCCTCGAAGCTCGAGAGATCGGGACGCAGATCGACCTCGACGTCGGAGAACTCGAGGAACGTCCGGACGAGCGGGAAGACGCACTTGTAGACGCTCTCCTTGGCGGTGAACACCATCGTCGACCAAGGCGCCCCGAGTCGAGAGGGGAGATCCTTCAACCGGACCTGCTCGGCCGGAGTGCAGATCAACGCGACGAGCCCGGGCTCGAGCGGCACCCCCCGCTCGATGTCGAGACCGATCCCGGCGGCGGACTCGCGTCGTGCCACCGCGACCGCGCACAGATCGTCGCAATGACTGATGCTCCCGACGATGCCGTCGGGCCACAGCACCTCTCGATCGTTCCCCATGGGAAGGGGACGAGCCGGGATCCCGAGGGACGCGAGGGCTCGACGAGCGCAATTGCGTCCTGCGGCGAACTCCCGGCGCCGCTTCGACACGGCGTTGCGAATGGAGATCTCCTCCTCCGGGTAGAGGGGGCCGTCCCACATCTCCGGGGTCGCCACCTCGACGAGGACCCCCTGGGGGAAGAGCCCGCCGAGCTCGCGCACTAGTCGCCGGGATGGTACGAGCGCACTCGGTGGCCCTGCACTTGCGCCAGCGAGAACCACGCGGGCTTGAAGCGACCGGCGGCGTAGAGAGGGGCTTGGTCGACGTAGTGGGGCGAGCGGGGATCGCCGCTCTCACCGAAGACGAGCAGGGATCGGGCTTCCACCTCGGGCCCGAACTCGACCACTGACACGTACGAGTTCCCGGCGATTCCGTAGCGGCGTTTCTGGCCCTTCGCCGGCCGCGTATAGAAGTTGGCCAGGATCCCCATCTCGCCCGGGGCGCCCGGCACCGCGACGCTCGGCGCGGCGTCGCTGAAGTCGTCACCATCCTCGAGGCGGCGCCGCTGGAGCCGGTTGATGTCGCCCCAAGCCACCTTCCACCCTCCTTGATCCCGAACGAGGCCTTCGATCGCCTTCTCGAGCGCCCGGACCCGCGGCATGGGGGCGGCGGCTTCCTCCTCCGAGAGCGCGTCGAGCTCTTCGAACCAGGTCGCGAAGAGGGTCATCGCGACGGACGAGGTCGTGCTGATCCGGTCCCATCGTTGCAGCTCCGCGACGGCGTCGGCGGTTCGCGCGGCCCGCGCGGGGTCCGCCTCCTTCAGGCGGCCCCATTCCTCCGCGAGCTTGGGCACGCGCCGCTCGGCCTCCAGCACGCGCGTGTCGAGAGCTGCTTTCGACAAGGTCTCCAGTGTGAAGGTCTTCGTGGACTGAAGGATCCGCCTCGACAGGACCGCTCGCGAGGTGTCCTCGTCGTGCACCATGTACGGCGGGAACGACTCCGCGTCGGGGTTGTCCCCCTCGGTGGTCGTGTACGGGCTCGAATTGCAGTTCTGGATGAAGCCGCTCGGGGGATTGAGCACACGGGGGAGCTCGTCGAGCGCGTGGTATCCCGCCCACTCCGTCGCGGGCTTGGTTCCGTCCACGGGTTGCTCCCAGTCCAGCGCCGGATCGCGGCGCGGCACGGCGCCTCCGTAGACGTAGAGGATGTTGCCGTCGCCGTCCGCGTAGATCGTGTTGAACATCGGTATGGCGAGCAACGACATCGCCTCCTCGAACTCGGACAGGGACCGGGCTTTTCCCATCCGATACCACTGCTCGAGCTGACCGCCTTCGGCGAGCTTCGAAAGACGGACCGAGAGCGCCGGTCCGTCCTTGCTCGACACGATCGGGCCGTGGTGGGTCTTCCGGAACGTGAACGTCCGGGGCTCGAGACCCGAAGCGGTTTTCGCCTGCAAGGTGACCGTCCATTCGGTCGCCTTCCTCCGGCCGTCGCCGTATCGATAGGAGAGCGGATCGCTCGGATCGTCGAAGCTCTCCTCGTAGACGTCGGCGATGTCGGGAAGGTTGACGGTGTGGCTCCAACCCAGGCGATCGTTGTGGCCGAGAACGGGGAAGGGCTGGCCGATGAGGGAGGCGCCGGACACGTTCCAGCCCTGCTCGCTGTGGAGATGCCCTTCATAGAACGCGGTGGGGCCGAAGAAATCGACGTGCGGGTTGATGAAGAGCATCGCGTGCCCGGTGCCGCTGCGGGAGGGCGCGATCGCCCACGCGTTCGAGCCCGCCAGGGACGCGTGCGACGTCGCATCGAGCGCCGAGAAGACCTGGTCCGGAGGCATCCCCGCGATACCGGCGACGAAGATCTCGTAGACCGCGAAGCGCGTGAACGCGACAACCTGCCAGGGCTCGAAGCGGTCGAACATCCGGGGATGGACCTCCGGATGCTTCGACAGGTAGAAGTTCAACGCGTCGGCCGCCGCGTCGTACAGGCTCCGCATCGTCGGGCTCGCGCTCTGGTACTCCGCCTTGGAAAGCGCCGGGATCTCGAACAGCGCGGCCCAGACGTCGCCCGCCAGAGCGCGCTCACCGCGGAGCTCCGCCGCGCGGCCGATCGCCGCGGCGTAGTTGGCCTCGATCTCCGGGAAGTGGTCCTCCGCCTGGGCGTAGAGGTACCCGAAGACGGCGCTCGCATCGGTGTCGCCGTAGACGTGAGGCACTCCGTAGTCGTCCCGCACGATCGTGACCGCGTCGGCAAGGGATCGAGGGCCGTCGTGTCGCGAGATCCCCGCGGACCCGTGAGACGCGCAGGCCACGACGAGCACGAGCAATGGGACGACGAGCACCGTGGCGAAGGCGCTCGCGCCGCGCCTCGGCGCCGTAGGAGCGGGGTCAGAAGCCACGAGGCCATCCTCCGGTCGGCGAACCGACGAATCCTACTGCTTCCGCTGCCGAGAAGGAACCAGTTGGCGCGTCGGTAGGCTCTGGCGTTGTATAACACTTTCAGTTATATTGAGTCTCGTCATGAACGGCCAGCGCCTTCGAGAGACCAGAGAGCGAGCCGGCTGGACTCAAGTTCGGCTAGCAAAGACCTTGGGCATAACCCAGGCCTACCTCTCCTTGATGGAAACAGGTAAACGGTCCGTGCCTGATCGCTTCGCTCGGAAGTTGGTTCGTGTCCTTGGATTGTCTCCCACCATGCTCCCGTCCCGGACTTCGCCGGCCGACGAAGCACCGACGAACGAGGATCTCGTCGAGGAGCTAGCCAGGCTGGGATACCCGGGATTCGCGTACCGTCGAGCTGCGAGACCGACTCGGAATCCCGCGGATCTTCTTCTGAGTGCTTTGATGTCCGATGATCTGGAAGCCCGAGTCGCCGAGGCCCTGCCTTGGCTCCTGTTGCAGTTCAAAAACCTAGACCTGGAGCTCGTACTCACCGGTGCTAAGGCTCATGAGCTCCAGAATCGGCTGGGCTTCACGTTGACGCTGGCGCGAGAGGTCGCGGAGCAGCACTCCGCGTACGGACGCCGGCTCGGGGAGCTGCGAGGGCTGGAGCAGCGTCTCGAGCGTTCTCGACTCGCCCGAGAGGACACCTTTGGTCGAGCCGAGTTGACGGAGCGAATGCGGAGCTGGTTGCGCGAGAACCGCTCGGATGCAGCAGGACACTGGAACCTCCTCACCGACTTGAAGGCGGAACACTTGCCCTATGCGAGCCGAGATCCAGGAGCCGTGGCTTAGATTCCTGCGTGAAGTCGATGCAAGGCTCTCACAGCAGGTGGATGTTCACTGCCTCGGCGGATTCGTTCTTGCCGTGCTCTGGGAACTCCCACGTCCCACAGGCGACGTAGATTTCATCGAGAGCGTACCTGCGAGCGCAGCGGAGGAACTACTCGACGTTGCAGGCGAGGACACTGAACTCTCGCGCCGGTACCGTTTGCATTTCCACAGGGTCACCGTGGCCGAGTATCCGGAGAACTACGCCTCGAGGCTTACCGATATCACGCCCAGAGGATTCAAATCGCTGCGCCTCCTCGCACTCGAGGTCCACGACCTGGTTCTGGCGAAGCTTTCCAGGAACAGTCCGCGCGATCGTGAAGATGTACGGTTCTTGGCAGATAGAGGACATCTGAAGCGCGAAGTTCTCCAGGAACGGTTCTCGACAGAATTGCGCCCGTATGTCGTGAATGAGGCGCGCGAGGTGTTGACGCTCGCACTTTGGCTGGATGAATTCCTCCCCGGCGCGCCAGGCTGACCTCCCTACCGCCGCCACCCCTGTCGCTCCAGCTCATCGATGAGCCCGGGCGCATCGAGCGAGAGGGGCCGAAAGTACTCGCCCAGGAGCGTCCGCTTCCAGTAGGCGCCGGTGGCCTTCTTCTCGGCGCTCGTCGTGAACTCGTATCGATAGAAACGCGCCCGGATGAACCGCGGCGGCCGGTCGGGGAACGGATTCGTCCGCATCAAGCCGAGGACGGCCGCGTCGTTCTGCAGCAGCCGCGCGACGAGCGGGAGCATCCAGGGCTCCGCGTATCGTGGATCGAGTCCCGCGAACCACATCAGCCAGTCGAGCCGCATGTGATACGGCGCGACGAGAGGCGGGCGGTGCTTCACGTCCCCCGGTTTCCCCTTGAACTCGTATTCTTTCCAGACGGAGGTCGGCGTGATCGTCTCGTCGGTCGTCCCTTCCAGGATCACCTCGTCCCGCTCGCGCGACACGCTTCCGAACGCGCCATAGGTATTGACGAGGTGGAACGGCTCGAAGCTGGCGTTCATCCGCTGCCCGGGCGAGAGCATGTTGCGGATCGGATAGATGCTGAGGACCGCGACCCCCATGGCGAGACCCATCACCGCGACCTGATGAGGCGCCGCGAGCGGCTCGAGGCTTCCCGGTGTGATCGGGAGGAAGCGGGACAGCAGCTTGTCGTCGAAGAGGCTGATGGCCAGCACGATGGTCAGATAGTTGAGCCACGAGAGGTTGCCCGACAGGATGAGCGTCCCCTGGAAGGCGATCGTGAACACACCCGCGACGTAGAGGACGGGTCGCAGAGGGATGAGATAGCCGAACGGGACGACCAGCTCTGTGAAATGATTGAAGAGCACGCCGAGCTTGTGGACCCGCACCGGCAGTCGATGGAAGTACCAGCTGAGAGGATTGGGCATCGGCTGGCTCTGGTAGTGGTAGACCAGGCACGTGAGGTCGCGCCAGCAATCGTCCCCGCGCAGCTTGATGAGGCCGGCGCCGAACATCAGGCGGAACAGGACCCAGCGGAGCAGCCAGATGACGACGACCGGAGGCGCAACGTTCCTCGCGCCGAGGAAGATCGCGAGGAACCCCGTCTCGAGGAGCAGCGACTCCCAGCCGAAGCTGTACCAGGTCTGCCCCACGTTGACGAACGAGAGATACAGCAGCCACATCAGTGCCCAGATCGTCATGCTCACGGGCGTGCCGAAGCTCTCCGAAAAACCGCTCAGACCGAAGAGGGCAAGCGCGACGCCCGTCCAAGCGAGCGTCATCGCGAACGTGTCCGAGTAGTGCGCGTGGAAGAGGCTCGGAGTGCTCCAGAATCCGACGCGTTGGAGGAACGCAGGCACCGGCAGGAGACCCCGAGTGCCGAGCAACGGGCGAAACTGGTTCACCGCGGCGGCGAAGCCGGCGAAATAGATGCCGGCCAGGGCGCGTTGAAACAGCCAGCGCGTCAGGTAATAGTCGCCGCCGGTCGCCGCGCCCAGCATCTAACGTGAAATAGTACAGCGTCCATGGAGCGCCACGACGCGATCGTCATCGGCTCCGGCCCGAACGGCCTCGCGGCGGCCATCCGCCTCTCGCAGGAAGGATGGAAGACGCTGGTGCTCGAGGCCGCCGACACCCCCGGGGGCGGCGCGCGGACCCGCGAGCTGACGCTCCCCGGCTTCCGTCACGACGTGTGCTCCGCGGTCCACCCCATGGGGATCGCCTCGCCGTTCTTCCGGACGGTCGATCTGGAAGGACAAGGCCTGCGCTGGATCCGGCCCGACGTGGCGGTCGCGCACGCTCTCGACGGAGGAGGAGCGGCCGCGGCCCGGCGCGATCTGGACGCAACGGCGCGCGAGCTCGGAGAGGACGGGCCGGTCTACCGATCCACGTTCGAGCCATGGATCGGCCGGGTCGATGAGCTGTTCAGGGAGGCGTTGGCCCCGCTGCACGTCCCCAAGCATCCTCTCCTCCTCGCACGGCTGGGACTCGAGGCCCGGAAGCCCGCGATCCGCTTCGCGAGGCGATTCCACGGCGAGCCGGCGCGCGCCTTGTTCGCGGGCAATGCCGTGCACGGCGTGCTGCCGCTCGAGTCCCCGTTGAGCTCGGCGGTGGGCATCATGATGCTGATCAGCGCGCACGCCTTCGGCTGGCCCTTTCCAGAAGGCGGCTCCCAGGCGATCACCGACGCCTTGCTCAAGGTGCTCCGTTCCCTGGGAGGAGAGGTCCGGTGCGGCGTGACGGTCCGATCGCTCGGCGAGCTGCCGGAGGCTCGCGCCTATCTGTTCGACGTCGCCCCGCGGAACCTCGAGGCGATCTGCGCGGATGCGCTGCCCGAGGGCTACCGCAAGCGTCTGCTCGCCTATCGCCACGGTCCCGGCGTCTTCAAGATCGACTACGCCCTGAGCGCCGCGATTCCCTGGGCCAACCCCGTGTGCCGCGAGGCCGCTACGGTTCACGTCGCGGGAACGATCGGAGAGGTGGCGGCGGCGGAGCGGGCGGCGTGGAAGGGAAGGACATCGGACAGGCCGTTCGTCCTGGTCGCGCAACCCTCCGTGCTGGACCCGACGCGCGCACCGCAAGGGCTGCACGTCGCCTGGGCGTACTGCCACGTCCCCCACGGCTCGAACGCGGACCGGCGGGAGGTGATCGCCCGCCAGATCGAGAGGTTCGCACCCGGATTCCGGGACTGCATCGTGGCCACGCACACGATGAGCTGCGCCGACCTGGAAGCCTACAACGCGAACAACGTCGGCGGGGACATCGTCGGAGGCGTCACCGACTGGCGCCAGCTCTTCACGCGCCCCGTCGCGCGGTGGAGCCCTTACACGACCCCGAACCACCGCGTGTTCCTCTGCTCCGCGTCCACTCCGCCCGGCGCCGGAGTCCACGGGATGTGCGGCTACTGGGCCGCCGAGGCCGTGATGAAGCGTCTCACGAAGGGGGGCCGGTCGTGAGCGGGGGAGCCGGAATCAACCGGTGCGACGATCAGCTCAGCGGCTGCCGCCGCCGGGCGCGGTGACTGTCGTCGAGGCGTCGACGGTATGGCTCGAGTCCACGCGAATCCATTCGGCGCTCTTCGAGAAGCGGATCTCCGCCAGCTCGTTCGCCCCGGTGCGCCGGCGATACACGAGCGCCTCGCGCGGGTACGGACGCTCGTCACTGGCCCATGTGCCTTTCCCGCTCGCCAGCACGCGACTGCCGCGGGTCACCTCGAGCTTGACCGTCTCGGTGCCGGGCTCACAGGTCCAGCGCAGGTCGTACGAGCCGGGCGGCACGCGCGTGCCGAGGATCTCGACCGCTTGGCTAACTTCCACGGAGCGGCTGCCGTCGTTTCGCTTCCCGGCGGGGGAAGCGAAGGCGGCGAGGAAGGAGATGAGGACGGCTAGCGTCGCGACGCATCTGCGAAGCATTCTCATTGGGGGGCTCCTTTCGTCGGGACACTTATTACGCCGGTCCGTTCGTGAAGGTTCGCCCCACGACGTAAAGAAAGGTCAAAGTTGTAAACACGCGGTGACAGGGTCGGCCGCGGCCAGAGAGCGCGGCATCTGCCCCTAGGGACCGCGCCTCACTTGGCGGGAATGAGCTTCTTCTTCTTGAGCGCCGTGACCGAATCGCGGGCGAGGTACTGGACGAGCCCCGTCGTGTCGTCCTCGAGCTTCCGGTTGTAGACCTTCTCCCACGCGGGTCCTGCGAACGGGCGGGCGAAGTACCGGGCGCGCACCCGCACGTTGCGGACGACCGTCGTCGAGCCGCCGATGGGAGCGCTCGCGCCGACGAACATCCCCATGCCACCGCCGCCATAGCCCCCGATGCCGATGCTGACATGCGCGGAGGAGGTCTTGACGGTCTCGTCGATGCCGAGAGGGACGTATCCGATCGCCCCATCGACGCCCAGGCTCTCGACCTTCTTCCGGACGGTGTCCTCCGAGACGAAATCGGCCTCGGTCATGACATCCGAGCCGAGGATCGCCTCGACGCCTCTGCTCTTCAGCTCGGTGCGGGCCGCTTCCTCGAGAGCCCGCCGCTTCGCTTCCTCCTGGATCTTCGCGACCACCAGGACCTTGCGTGCGGGAGCGGGCTTCTCGCCCGCGGCGCTCTCCGCGGCGGCCACCGCAGACCCCGCGCCGACGGGAGCCATCAAGAGCAACGCGATCGCGAGCCGGAAGAACGAGCGCCGCATAGCTCTCATGATACCCCGTGGTCCTTCCCCGCTACGACCCCGTCGCCCCCTCCGGCGCCTTCTCGATCGGCTTCAACGTCAGGGGCATCGCGCCTCCGGCCTGGAACCACTGGCCGGACACCTCGTTCCCTTCCGCGTTCGCCGTTCCTTCGAAGCGCGCGCCGAGCTGCTTCAGCTCGAGCGTCAGCTTGTGGTCCTTGAAGATGGCGCGCTCGACCGGCAGTCCGGTCGCGCCCTGGTCGGGGCTGTCCACGGTCGCCGTGAGCGTCCCGTCGGCGGCTGGTGTCAGATGGACCACCATGCGGAGCGGCGTCCCTCCCGCGTTCAGCGTTCCGAGCCACAGCGGGCGGATGGGATCCGAGGGTACCGGTTTGTCCGGGGCGGCAGGCGCCGCGGCAGCGGCGGCGGGGGCCGTTCCCTTCGCGAGATCGAGAGGGAGCGAGCCGCCGCCCTGGCTCCAGGTTCCTTTGATCTCGGTCTTGTTCGCCGCCAGAGTGCCCTCGTAGCTGGCGCCGATCTTCGAGACGTCGAGGTTCAGCTTGCCGTCCGCGAAGGTCGCGGTATCGACGGGGATTCCGATCGCACCTTGGTCGAGGCTGTCGATCAACGCCTTGAGCGTCCCGTCGTATTTCTTGCTGATGTGCACGGCGAGGCGGAGCTTGGCGCCGCCTGCATCGAGTGTCCCGAGCCAGTCGCCCACCACCGCGGCGGCGGGTGTCTGCGCGGGCGGAGCTGCGGGCGCCTGCGCGCCCGCTGCCAGGAGCGTGATCAAAGCAAAAGTCTGGATCATCGATGGGTTCCTCTTCTCAGTTGCAGACCTGATCGCCTGGATCATCCCCGGCGATCGAGCAGAATCCTGCCGCAGGCCACGTACGCTCGCCACTCGAGGCGTCCCCGGGGTTTCCGCCGACGCCGCCGCTCGTGGACCAGACGGCGATGTACCAGACGTTGGGGTTGGTCTCGGTGATCGTCCCGGTGCCGGAGCCGGTCGAGAAGGCGCAGCCGGACGGGGCCCACTGGTAGCCGCTCCAGTTCCCGATCGCGCCGGCCAGGATGACGACGTGGTCGCCTTGGCAGGCGGCGTTGTCCACGGTGATGTTGATCTGGTTGCCGGTCCCCTTGGACAGCGTCATCGGGAGCGTCCCGCCGGTTCCGTCGCCGACGGGGGGCGGTCCGACCGGTCCGGCGGTGCACACGCCGGTGACGGCGATGTCATCCGCGGCGAATTCGACGATGTCGCTCGGGCCCCTCCCGTCGGAGACACGGAAGCGGAGGCGCATGGTGGACGTCAGCGGCAGCAACGATTGCAGGCTCGATTGGACTTGCGTCCAAGTGTTCGCGTTGGTCACGGTGTCGGGGACCTGCTCGACCTGCACCCAGGTCGAGCCGTTGTTGTTGCTGACTTCCTGCACGTAGTAGTCCTCGGCGTCGCCGACGGTCGCGTTGTAGAACCACCGCCATACGCTGAGGCTGGCGGACGCGTAGCCGGACAGGTTGAAGGCCGGCGAGGTCGCGATCACCTCGCCCTTGTCCACGTCGTCCACGTTGGGATCGCCGGTCGGGTTCGCGGCAGTGTACAAGGCGTTCACCCCCGGCGCGGGGGTGTGATCGTCCTGGGGCTGGGACGGTTGGATCCCGTTCATGGTCCCCACTGGATCGCCAATCACGAAGTCGCCGCTCGTGGCGGGGATCGCTCCCTTCGCGAACGTCCAGCCCTGGTTCCCGCTCTCGAACGAATCGGAGAACGCGGGTCCGGAGACGGCGGGGGTGGCGGAGCGCTCGACCGTGTTGCCGTCCATCGCGTGCGTGGCGACGGAGACGGCGCGCACGACGTAGCGGTAGGTGACTCCGCTCGAGAGCCCTTCCGTGTCGGTGTAGCTCGTCGAGGTGAGACTGGATGCGACCCGGTTGGCCGGAACGATCGCGACCGGCGAGGTCGTGCTCCGGTACACCGAGTAGGTCACGCCGCCGGGGCACGGACTGGTCGCCGCCGGCCACGACAACGTCAAGCCGCAGGTGCCCGATGACTGGTTGGTCACCGACGCGAGGCCGGCGAAGACCGGCGCTGCTTGCCAGTTCATGGTCACGTTGCTCGGGTCGAAGACAAAGTCCGAGCAGCCGGAGCCCTGGACCCTGCAGTTGTAGGCGTGGAGACCGGTCGTGCTCGCCATGTAGGTGGGCCCGTTGGCTCCCGCGATCGGGGCGCCGTCGACCGTCCATTGGTAGGTGAACGGGCCGATGCCGCCCGAGAGCGATGCGGTCAGGAGCTGGCTGCTTCCCGGGCAGAGGTTCAGCGGCCCCTCGGGGGTGACGTTGACGAGCGGGTTGCCGGGGCAGGGGCTCCCCGTCTGGCAGGTCCCCGGGACGAACACGTTCGTCACCGAGATGTCGTCCACGAACGACCCCGTGTTGCGCGAGGCGCAGTCGGTCGAGAGGTTGAACCGGACCTGGATCGTCGCGTTGCTGTAGCTTGGCGGGAGCGCCGCGACGTAGTGGGTCCAGGTCGCGTTGGTTCCCGTGAACGCTTGCGTCGAGCTCGGATAGTCGCAGTCGTCGATCCACTCGGTCCCGTCGCCGCTCGGATACGGGAAGACGTCGCCGCAGGCACCGGCCCCGCTGCAGTTCCCGGTCTGAGAATTGAAGAGCGTGGACGGGTAATCGGGCTCGAGCTCGGCGTTGGTGATGATCTGCCAGGTCCCCGTCGTGCAGCTCGGATCGCCGCACACGCGGGCCTCCATGACGACGCCGTCCCAGTTCGCCTCCTGGTCCCACCGGGTCCAGAACGAGACCTGAATGCCGCCGGAGGAGGTCGATAGCGGCGGCGTGACGAGGGCGGAACAGTTGTTGTCGGGCACCGTGCCCGAAGGATTGTTCGCGTCCGGCGCCAGCACGGACCGGTAGGAGCGCGCTCCACCGGGGGTCGTGTTCTGGAGCTGGGAGACGGTCCACGCCACCGGCCCGCCGCACCGGCTCATGAAGGTCATCTTGGACGGCTCGGCGTCGCCGGCGTCGTCGATCCAGGTGCCGACGGTCGGCGGTCCCGTCGGCCGGCCGGACCGCCGCACGGAGTTGATCTCCTCCACGCCGTTCGCGGAGTCCACCGCCCTCACGACGTAGAAGTAGGTCGTGCCGGAGACGAGCGTGTTCATGTCGCTGTAGGACGTCGAAGACACGGTGGCGAGCAGGTTCGACGGCCCCGGCGCGAACCCCGGTGTCGTGCTCCGGTAGATGTTGTACTGAAGCGGGCCGCCGCAGTAGGCCGTGGCCCCGCCCCAGCTCAGGTTTAGCCCACAGGTCGCGCCCGCCGGATCGCTGACGGTGCCGAGCCCCGCGAACACGGGAGCCTGCGTGCAGAGGCCGGTGGTCTGGGCGCTGCTGCAATTGCTCTGCGCGGTCTCGCAGAGGGCGGTGTCGTCGCGGCCGGTGACGGCGTACGCGTACGTCACCTGTCCCGAGACGGGATCGTCGAGGTAGCTGGTGCCGGTGACGCCGGTCGCGATCCGCGTGTACCCCGTCCCGGGGCAGGTGCCGATGGAGCGATAGACGTTGAACGTCGTCGCGATCGGAGCGCCGTTGGACCAGGAGAGCGAGGTCTTGTTGTCGCCGGCCGGCGTCGCCGTCAGCGAGAACGGCGAGCCGGGCATCTGGCAGGGGACCGGGACCGCGGTCGCGCAATCGCTCATCGGGCCGTAGCTGCCGGTGCACGCCGGCGGGGACTCGTAGAACGGCTGGATCCGGTAGTAGTAGGTGATGCCGTTGACCACCGTGTCGTCCGTGAACGTGGTGGACGGGGCATCGACGGTACCGACCTTGGTGTATCCGGCCCCGCAGTCCGTCTCGTTTCGCAGGACCTCGTAGCGCGTCGCGCTGGGCACGGCGTTCCAGTTGAGGACGACCTGGTTGTTCTGGCCGAGCGTCGTGAGGTTCTGCGGCTTCGCGAGCGCGACGCAGGCGGGGGAGGCGTGGCTCTGGTTCTGCGGATCGTTCGCCGCTCCGCAGGCGATGTTGTGGCGGTTCAGCGCGGCGAAGATCGCGGCCGCGTGCGGCGTGCCGTTGGCGACGCCGTCGCCGTCGTCGTCGATCGCCATGAAGGTGTTGTAGAGCGTGTCGCCCGTGCACCCGCTCGAGGTCGGCGCGGTGCAGTTGTACATGTTGTCCAGCGTCGCGGTGCTCGTCCAGAAGAGGCGGTCCATCAGCTGCCAGCCGGACGGCACGTCCAGCCCGCTCAGCGTGTAGAAGTCGCCGCTCGGCTCGGGAGAGGTGTGGGGCCCCTTGACCATGTCCCAGAGCGCCTGGGTCGCGATCCCCGACTCGCAGTGATCCTCCCAGCCGCAGGGACCGTTGTAGCTGCCGGGGGCGCAGCTGTAGACGCTCCCGTTGTTGGCGGGGGTCCACGGCGTCTTGCTGGCGTGTTTCCAGTAGTCTCCGTCGCGGATGCCGGTGCAGTTGAGGCAGGGGTCGCCGTATCCGGAGCAATTGCCGGAAGGGTAGATGAACCCCGCGCCCAGGCACGAGCTGTGGATCAGGACCGCCGCCGTCCAGTCGGCTCGCGCCTCGACGGGCGGGCTTCCCCCACCCGAGCCGTCGAAGTCGTCCCAGCTATGCCCCCACTCGTGGAGGGAGACTCCGGGGATCTCGCCGAGGTTCCAGCAACCCGCGGCCGCCTTGTAGAAGTTGAGCGTGCCGCCCCCCGACGTCGCGTTGCACCAGGGGGACTGGTTCACGTTGACGTTCATGTGGCTCGTGTTGAGCCACGAGTTGGCCGGGTAGTAGGTGCGGGCTTTGATGTTCGCCATCGTGACGTGGTAGTACTGGGTCCTCGCCGACATCGTGTTCCCGGTGGACCCGGGGTTCGGGCTCGGCACCGCGCAGTCCATCCCCACCGGATCGGGCCAGCCGGTGTAGTCGGCGTCGCCGGTGGTCGTCGCGAGCGACGTCGGCCCGCAAAAGTCGTTGATCCAGGTGTACTTGCCGTTCGTGAAGTTCACGGTGGCGGAGTCGCCCGGGAACCGGCCGCCCTGGTCCGCGAAGTCGTCCGGCGCCGGCAGGTCGGTCTGGACGAACGGGAACGGACGGTCCGTGGCGCCCGTGTGCCCGTCACCGGGATACACGCCGCCGTGCACGCGGCCGTACCGGTTCGTGTCCACGAAGCGAAGGATCTCGCCGGTCCGCGCGTCGATGAGCGCTTCCCAGGTCCCCGTCACGCCCTCGCGGCTGAAGGCGATGCGATAGGCGAGCGCGTGCGTGATCCCCGTCCCCGCGGGGCCGCTGAACGCGTCGGGATCCGCTCCCGGAGGCGTGATCGGGATGAGCACGAGCGACCCCGGATCGAGAACGAGGTCCGAGGCATCCGGGAACCCGCCGAGATAGGCCGCGAGGATCGAGGAGGCGGCGGAGGCCTCGAACGCCGGAGCCGTGCTGACCGTGACGGGCGCAAGCCGGGACGTGGACACCTGGAGGAGGTTCCCACGGTTGATGTGGAACCGGAGCGCCGCGCCGTCCACGGGGATCCCGTTCACCACCTGCTTGTAGGTCGCGTAGTACATGTGCTCGACCGGCCCCGCGTTCGACGCGTCGAGCGCAAGCTCGCGGGAGTCGATCCCCAGGAGACCCTGATAGCGATCGAGGAACGTCCGCGTCAGTCTCTCGACGACGCTCTTGGGGAGGCACGAGGCGTCGCGGCAGGTCGGGTCGAAGTCCTCCCACCGCAGCCCGTTCGCCTTCCCCGGAACGAAGGGAATCGCTCCCCCGTTGAGGATCGTGACCACGTTCCGGCGCTTGTCGAGGGTCGCGCTCCAGAGCTTGCCGTGCTCGGCCCGGAAGGCGTGGAGGCCGTCGGGGCTCTGCTGCCCCGGCCTCCGATCGTCCAGATTCACCGGCGTCTGCGGCACGCGCAGTTGCGGCCGGACCATCACGAGCTGATCGAGCGGGTGCCGGGGCTCCTTGGGGGTGACCGCGACGACCGGGGGGGACAGGAGGAGGGCAACGCCCACAGTCCCCAAGAGTCGCGTCATCGTACGCAGCATCGTCGTGCCTCCCTGTCGGTGGTGGTGACCGTGATTTCGCATTTCGCCCCCCGGGCGCACGCGACGGACCCCCGCCTGACGAGACGTCGGGCGACCATCCTTATACGGCAGAACTTCGCAGGAACAAGCGATTGTTCCGGCCCTATACTCCCCGGCCATCAGCCCAGGAGCGCACGCCATGAGATCCCGGCATGAGACCTCGATCCGGAAGGCGCTGGCCGTCGGCGTCCTGCTGCTCTCGTCCGTCCCGCCTCTGTTCGCGCAGGAGGTGCCCAAACCCAAGGCGCCCGAGCCGACGGTCCCCGAGATCTTCACGCTCATGGGGCAGTTCGTGAGGGTCGCCTACAACAACGAGGGGTACGTGACCCTCGGCTACCGGACCGCGAACGCCTCCGTGGGAAAGGAATGGATGCTGCTCGAGATCGGGTTGACGGTCCGGCAGGGTGTGGACGCCGAGGTGCTGAAGCGTGACGCCTTCTCGCTTCAGACGCCGGACGGGACGACCCTGCCGCTCGCGACGCAGCAGGAGTACAGCGCGGCCCCGCTCCGGGGACTCCAGACCATGGCGAACCACTCGCGTGATGTCATCAGCTACTTCCCGGCGGAGATCTCCAAGCGGTGCGCCATCAGCTTCTTCTCGGATCCCGAGACACGGAACCTCACCTACGACCAGTTCGAGGTGAACAGCCTGACCGGCTGCCTCGGCCGGATCTACTTCCACGTTCCCGGCGGCATCAAGACGGGTCAGCACTGGCTCAAGGTCAAGTTCGCCCGAAGCGAAGTGCACGTCCCCTTCAGGATCCTCACGAAGGAGGAAGAGAAAGAGTTCCGAAAGACCTGGGAGGACCTGAAGGAGGAGCACGACGAGAAGACGAAGTCGGGGAAGAAGTAGCCTGCCCCCCGCCGCATCCTCGATGCGGCACGATCGGACACTTCCCGGTGTAGTATCCACCCGCCCCCGGACGCCTCCTCGCACCCCGCGTCCAATTGACTCAACCGATTACCTGAAAGGGAGCAAGGAATGATGAAGAAGCTAGCTGTGGCGATGGCGATCCTGTGCGTGTGCAGCCTGACCCTGGCGCAAGACAAAGAACCCCCGAAGTGGACCTACGTCGAAGCCGGTTGGATGGACTTCAATCCCGACGCCGGGCTGTCGGACGACGGCTGGTTTGCGGGCGGCTCGATGGGGTTCCTCAAGATGCTCCACGTCTTCGCCGAGTACGACGACGTGGGGGACTACACGTTCTGGAACGCCGGAGTGGGCTGGCACGGCCTATTCGGTGACCCCGGCGATCTGTTTGCCCAGGTGCAGTGGAACGACGTCAAGGTCGACACGGGCACGAACAGCGTCTCCGACGACGGATACGAGCTCGGCGCCGGCGTCCGCTGGAAGCTCATCAAGTGGCTCGAGGTGAAGGGCGAAGTCGATTGGGCCGACTACGGCGACTCGGGAGACAGCTTCACCTACCAGGCCGGCGTTCTCTTCACCTTCCTGGGCGACAAGCTCGGGGCCGGCGCGAACTACGAGATCAACGACGACGCCGACACGGCGCGCGTCTTCGCCCGCTGGAACTTCGGCAGGTAGCGCCCTCGGGCGTCGAGAAAGAGGCCGGCGGCGCACTATCGGGCGCGGGTGATCCCGCGCGCCGTCACCAGGTAGGTGGCGAACGTCCCGAGCCAGTGCCCGCCGGCGTAGTGTTCCCCAGTGACCGCCGCGAGCCCCGCCGCGCGATGGCGCGCGGCGGCGGCGCGCAGCGCGGGAAGACGCGGGTCATCGGCCCGAAGCCCGCTCGCGATCCCCTCGAGCATCCAGGCTCGGCTCAGGTTGAGTCCGTCGAGATGAGCCAGCTTCCCGTCCGCGCGATCGGTGACCATGCCGACGGCAAGCCATTGGCCCGAGCCGTCGCGCGGGATCCGGGGAAGGAACTCCCCGAGCCAAGCGGTGAACTGAGCCTGCGGGAGGACGCGCCGCATGAGATCGGCTTCGGCGAGGCACGGCGACAGAAAGTCCTGCCCCGACGGCTCGTAGTCGATCGGGCATCCGCGATCGGCGAGGTAGAGCGCCCGCGTGCGCGAGGCGATCAGGTCTTCCATCGCGCGGTTCCTCGTGCCCCGCGCCCAGTCCAGGATCAGACCGAAGGCGAACGCGGTCTGGTCGTGCTCGCCTTCGCGGATCGGGTAGGCGAGCTTCGGAAGCCACTCCTGGAGCCGTGCGGCCGCCGCGCGCTCGAGAGGCGCCAACGAGGCAGCCCACGCCTGAGCCTGCGGATCGTCCCACTCCCGCAGCTCGAGTGACAGCGTGAGCAGCCACGCCAGCCCGTACGGGCGCTCGAACGTCTCGCGACCCTTGCGCCCGAGGTACGCCGCCTCGAGCGCGATCGTCTCGGCCGTCAGGCTCTTCGCGAGGGCCTCGCGCGCCCGGGGCGCGAACGGCGCGTCGGGGTGGAGTCGCGCCAGACGCGCGAGCAACCAGTGCGCGTGCACGGCCGAGTGCCAGTCGTAGCAGCCGTAGAACGCCGGGGTCAGCTTGCGCGGCGGCTGCGCGTCCGCGTCGGAGTCCATCACGTGCGCGACCTTGTTCGGGTATTCCTTGTGAACGCAAGCGAGGGCGAGGTCCGCCAGGCGCCCGGCGGTCTCGTCCGGAAGCGTTTCGGCCGATGCGGCGCGGAGGAGGAGACAGAGGGTGATCGCGGGAAGGAGAAGACGATGGTGACGTCGCATCTGCGGATTGTCTCACCAGGGGCGTAGCGGACCCGGCCTAAGATCCCCCTCCCTCGGGGGAGTGCCCACCCGGGGAGGGGGAACGCCATGGTCGAAGAGTGCGACGGCTGGTTCGTCGTGAACGTCAAGGACGCGCGCTGGTTCGGGAACGACGCCTTCGGGAAGATGTGCCGGTTCGAGAAGCCCGACGAGCCGTTCCCGCAGATCGGGATCCACATCTTCGTGCTCGAGCCCGGGAAGCCCAACTGCCGCTACCACCGGGAGGCCGCGCAGGAGGACCTGCTCGTGCTCTCGGGACGCTGCCGGCTGCTCGTCGTCGGACAGGAGCGGATGCTGGAGCCGTGGGACTTCGTCCACCTCCCGGCGGGTGCAACGCACGTGTGCGTCGGCGCCGAGGACGGTCCCTGCGCGATCCTGTTCATCGGCCACCGCGAGACGCCCGAGGTCGAGCTGTTCTATCCGAAGAGCGAGCTCGCGCGGCGATACAACGCGGAGGCCCCGGAGCCGACGGCGGATCCGAAGGTGGCTTACTCCGACGTGGAGCGCCGCCGGCCGGTCGAGGCTCCACCGTGGCCGCCGCGTTAGACTCGCTCCAGAGGCTCCTCTCTACGGGCAGGGGCTGCCGTTCGGCCGCGGCCCGCTGCTCCCGTTGCCGAGGCTGGATTCCGAGCACGGCGCCGCGATCCGACTCACCAGGTAGTAGTACAGCTCCCCGCTCGACGGCGTGCCCGTGTCGGTCGTGCTCGTGCCCGCCAGGTGGCTGGCGAAGCAGGTGTGGTCGTACGACCACGGAACCCCGCTGGGCTTGAAGCCACGGTAGATGTTGAACGACGGGTTCGGCTCGCCGGTCCACGAGATCGTCGACGTCCCCGCGGTGTGCGAAAGCCGGACGGTGCTCCCCACCGGAGCGTTCGGGCCCCCCGTGTCCACCGGACAGGCCGGGCTCACGCCGTTGCACAGCTCCGCCGTGTCGCACGCAAGGCCCGACGGCGGCCGGCAAACGGTCCCGGAGTTGCCGGGTGCATGGAGACACCCGGCCAGCGCGTCGCAGGAATCGATCGAGCAGACGCTGCCGTCGTCGCAGCTGAGCGTGTCGGTGATGTTCGTCTGGATGGACGAGCTGTTGTTCCCGGACGCCGGATCCGAGGTCGTGCTCGAGACGGCCGTCGTGTGGGTCGTCTGGAGATTGCCTGTGCAGTAATTCGCCCTGTACTGGAAGAGCAGGCTCGCGGGGGCCGCCGGGAACAGGCTCGACGCGCTGCAGACGACCTGCCCGCCGCCGGGCGCGCCGCACGACCAGCCGCTCGGCGCCGACGCCGAGACGAAGGTCATGTTCGCCGGGATCGTGTCCGTCACGCTGACGCCGCCGGCCACGCCGGGGCCGTTGTTGGCGACCGTCACGGTATAGGTGACGTTGGACCCGCCGCCGACCGGGTTCGCGTCGGCGATCTGGGAGACCGCGAGGTCGGCTGTCGAGGCGGCGGACACGCAGTTGACGGAGATCGACACTCCGTAGTCCTGCCCCGTCCCCGCGCCGGGCGTTCCCGTGACTTTCGCGTAATAGGTCCCGTTCGCGCGAATGCGGTAGACGAGACCCTCCCCCGCGAACTGCGGCGTCGTGGCGGTGAACCCCGTGCCGGGATTCGGCGTCGGAGTCTGCGCCGCGGCGCTGCCGTTGACCGAGACGAGGACCGAGCTGCCGTCCGAGCCGATGAGCGTCAGCGTGCCGTCCATCGCCGTCCCATCGCGGTTGGCGTCGCCGTCGAGGCCGAGGTAGACGAGATCTCCGGCCGCGGCCGTGAACGAGAAGAAGTCCACATCGAGCGTGCTCGTGACGGTCCCCTTGAAGTAGTTGGTCGCCGCCGCGTTCGCGGTGCCCGCCGTCTCGTTCGGCTCGGTCTCGGTCGTCGCGCTCGCCAGCGGCGGCTGGAGGGCCGCGTACAGCCGGTAGGGCTCGGAGGTGGAGCCGGAGACCCTGAGGTAGGCGGCGCCCGAAGGGGCCGTCGCGCCGGCGAGAACGGACGAGAGGCCGCCCGCGCCGAAGGGGGCGTCCCCGTCATCGTCGTCGAACTCGTACGTGTCCGTCGTGCTCGTCAGCCGCAGCCGCGTCTGGTCCGTATTCGAAGCGATCGCGTCGATCATCGCGAAGACGCGGGAGCCGGACCCCGGCGAGCCGAGCGCGTAGAAGTCGGCGTCGGAGCTGTTGGAGAGGGAGCCCTCCTTGCCGCACGCCATGGGGTTCGCGAAGGCCGGCGAGCCGTTGAGGTCGTTCTCCGGATCGCAGGCGTTGACCTCGATCTCGAACGAGCCCCCCGAGGACGGGATCTCGTCCACGATCGCATAGAGCGTCGATCCACCCATCATGCTCCGGCAGGCGACCTCCTCGGCGCTCGAGGTCCGGCGGTTGGAGGCGTACGTGCAGCTCCCCACGACGACGGGCGTCGGGAACGTCGAGGTGGGGCAGGACGACGCCGTATAGAGAACCGGATCACCGGCGGCCGATTTGGTGATCCTGAAGGAGTAGGACCCGTTCGCCGGGGCGGTGAACGAGTAGACGACGTCCCGGCCCGAGGCCGACGACACGGTGTTGACGATCTGACCTCCGTTGATGAAGCACGCGGATCCGCTCAGCTCGTAGTCGTCGCGCGCGTTGAGGTTCGTGCCCGCGACGGGGATGTTCAGCGTCAACGGCACCGCAGCGGCGCAGGTATCGTTCGCCGGCGGCCCCGGGGGGGCCGCCTCGTTCGCGATCACGAAGTACTCGTTCCCCTGAGTGATGGCGGTCGTGGACACGATTCCCGTCGTCGGCGAGGAGGTCGTCGTCCCTCCGCGCGAGACGTAGGTGCCGTTGGGGGTCGCGGACTGGGCGACGCGCGCCGTGGCCGTCGTTCCGATCGGCTCGGCCGCGTTGTAGGAGAGCTGGACCGTCGCCGTCGCCGTGCTGAACACGTTGGCGGTGTTGACGACGCGAACGTACCGGACCGGGTCGAGATGGACGAGCGGCCCGGACGGCGTGCCGCCGGTCGCGCCGTCGATGACCTGTGCCGTGTACGTCTGGAGCGTCCCGTTCGAGTGGAAGTTGTTGAGGACGACGGGGCGCCATCCCCACGGGCTGCCGGTGCCGAAGGTCCGGCTGACGTTCGCGAGGCTGTTGAGCTGGATCGCGAGCGCGCCCTCGACCCAGCTCGACGCGGAGCCGGACGGCGGCGTGCTGACCGCCGTGGTGAGCGTCGGGAGATTGGCGAGCGAGGTGTGGAATTGCCCGCTGGTGAGCGTCAGGAACGAGGTGATCGTGATCCCGCCGCCCGCCAGGGTGACGCCGTTCACGTTGTTGATCGTCACCCCCGCGAGATTGCGCGAGGCCGGGATCTCGAGGCCGCTGGTGCGGTTGCTGCTTTCCCGGAGGTATTCGACCCGGACGCCGGCGGTGCCGGCGTTGAAGGTCGGCGCGACGTCGTAGGTCCCGCCCGGATAGGGGCTCCCCGAGTCTCCGAGCTGCGTCGTTCCCGAGGTCGAGCCTCCGTTCCCGAGGGTGATCTTGTTGCTGCCCGTCAGCGTCCCGCGCACGAGGCCGACCCTCAAGGTCGAGATCGCGTTGGTTTGCGCGAGCGTGACGCCCAAGGGGCTCTCGATCCGGAGCTCGGTCAACGGCGCCGTGAAGACGCCGGTGCCCGAGAGGGTCTGGGGAGTGTCGCCGTAGTAGAACCAGAGCCGGCTGCTCGCCGCGACGCCGTTGATGGTCCCGTTGTTCGTGAGATTGCCGGACACCACGAAGAAGAACCCGTTCAGGGTCAGGGTCGTGGTGGAGTTCACGGTCGCGTTGATGCCGAAGGCCGGCCCCACCACGAGCTGCAGCGAGTGCCCGCCCGAGACGTTGCTGACGACGAGGTTCGGGAACTCGGTGTAGCCCGACGTGCCGTTCCCGGCCATCCCGAAGTTCTTGGCGGCCCCGGAGCCCGCGTCGCCGAACTGGAGCGTCCCGCCGCTTATGTGAGTCTCTCCGACGACCACGCGGTAATCCCTCGCCCCCGAGGTCGTGGTGTTCGGAATCCGGACGATGACGCTCCCGCCGCTCATGGTGAAGATGGACAGGGCCGAGGTGCCGATGTCGAAGCTCGCGAGGCTGGAGGAATGCCCGAGCGTCGAGACGGTGACCGTGCCTCCGGACTGGGCGTAGTTCACGGTGTTGCCGGCCGCGCTCACGGCGAACCGGCCCGTGACGTTGAGCGCGCCGCCTTCGACGATCGCGTTGGCCCCGGTCGGCAGGCCCATCGAATGGTCGATCGCCGTGCCGACGTTGTACGTCCCGCTGGACAGACGCAGCAGCCCCGACAGCGTCGGCGAGCCGGCCTGAGCGGTGACGGTGAAGTTCGGGTCGTTCAGCCAGATCCCCCCCGCGGCCGGGATCGTGTACGCCGCCGAGGAAAACACGATGCTCGAGTAGGCCGCCGTGCCGGAGATCTTCAGGGTTCCAATGTACGGGGAGGAGCTGAGGAACCCGACCGGGTCGCTGCCCACTGCGCCGCGCACGGTGAACGCCCGCGTGATCTCGAGCGTGTTGGCGATCGCGCCCTTGCTCAGGGAGAGGAGACGCAGGTTCGCCGTCGGCCCGGTGCCGCCGAGCGTGTTGTTCGCGGGGCCGACGAACCGCAGCTCCGCCCCCGCCGTGTTCCCGTTGGTGCTGAGATCGAGCGTGCCGTTGACGAGCATGTTCGTTCCCACCGACAGCAGGTGCGTCGTGACCGTGCCGCTCGTCGCCGACCGGAGCGTCGCTCCCGGCGCGATCGTCACGCCCCCGTTCACGGTGAGGGTGCGGGGGGTCGTCGCGTCGAGCTGGAGCACCCCCGAGGTCCCCTGGCCGACGGTGAGGGAGCCGACCGTCGCGTTCGTGTCGAGGGTGATCGTGCATCCGTTCCCGATGAGCACGCTGTCGTTCACGCCGGGGAGGACCCCTCCGCTCCAACTCGCCGTCGAGGACCAATTCCCCCCGCCTCCGGCGCAGGCGATCGAGGCGACCCCGCAGTCGACCGACGCCTTCGTCTGCCGGCTCACGTTGATCCCGCCCGACCCGTTGTTGGCGTCGATGTACGTCGCGACGATCGTGTCCCCGTGGACGACGGACAGGTTGCCGTCCGCGGCCGCGGGAGCGGAGGTGAGCGTGATCGTCCCCGTGTAGGTGCCGGAGCCGGCCGGGGACTCCGTCAGCGTGATCGTCTCGCCCCCGGGCTCGGCGGTGGACGTGAGCGTCGCGGTCGTCGTGGAGCTGCCGACGTTCTCGTCGGTGACCGTCACGGTGACGACGGACGAGCAGTTGTACACGGACGCGTTGAGCTTGATGGAGCCGGCGAAGGCCGCGGGTGTCACCGTCTGGCAGCTCGAAACGGACCCTTGGCAGGACGAGTTCCCGCCGATCGCCTGCACGCGGTAGTTCACGGGGTAACCGTTGGCGAGCCCCGTGTCGGTGAAGGTGGCGGTCGGCGCCGCCACGGTCGCGACCGTCGTCGAGCCGCTCGAGCAGCCGACGTCGTTGCGCAGGATCGCGTACGAGGCCGCGTTGGTCACGGGGGTCCACGTCAGCACGGCCGAGGACGAGCCCGCGGTGGCGGTGAGGCTCGTGCCGCCGACGGCGGGGCAGGTGCTGGTGTTCTGGTTGGACGCGTCGCCCACGAGCCCGCAGGCGATGGAGTGCCGATTGAAGGCGGCGAAGATCGCGGCGGCGTGCGGAGTGCCGTTCGCCAGGTTCCCGTCGTCATCGTCGATCGCCCGCAGCTTACTGAACCACGAGTTCGCGGCGCAGCCGTCGGAGGAGGGGAGAGAGCAGGTGTACGCGTTGCCGCCGGAGCCGGGCCGCGAGGCGTACCAGAGACGGTCGGCGAGCTGCCAGGCCGTCGCCGCGTCCAGGCCCGAAGCCGGCAGGTCCCTCACCGCGAGGTCCCAGAGGGTCTCCGATCCGACGTACGCCTCGCAATGCTGCTCGCGGCCGCACGGCCCGTTGTAGCCGAAGCTGTCGGTCGGACAGTTGTTCGTCACGAATCCGGACGGGGTGGAGGGCGCGTGGCTGGCCCGCTGGTCCCAATCCGCGTCCCGGACGCCGTTGCAGTTGAGACAGGTGTTGCCGTATCCGTCGCAATTGTTGAAGAAGAAGAACCCGCGCCCCAAGCAGGAGACGTGCGTGGACAGGAGGGCGGTGACGTCGGCGTAGGCCTCCGTGGGGTTGTCGTAGCCGCCCCCGTCGTTGTTGTCGAGCCCGTGCCCCCACTCGTGCAGGAAGACGCCGGCGATCTCGCCGGTGTTCCTGCAGCCGTCGCCCGACCGGAAGAAGTTCACCGACACGCCGCTCCAGTACGCGTTGCAGGTCTGGTTGAGGTTGATGTTGTTGGTGAGCTGCTGCGTCAGCCAGGTGTTGGCGGGGAGCCACGACCGTGCGTGCTCGGCGATCCGGTTGAGATGGTAGAAGCTGGTGCGCGCGGAGTGGGTGTCGCCCGCGCTCGCGCCCGGCGGCACCGCGCAGTCGGTCCCCGCGCTCGCGCCCAGGTCGATGTCGGCGCTGCAGGTCACGGACTGGGAGACGGGACCGCAGCCGTCCGCGACGCGGATGTAAGGGCCCGCCAGGGTCGTGGTGGCCGTCGAGCCGCCCGGGCTGCAGGTGAACTTCCCCATGGAGTTCGCGGTCTGCGGCGAGCCTCCCTGAATGTCCGCGTACGGCATCGGGTAGCTCGCCTGCTCGCAGCCGTCCGGGCAGAGGCCGTCGTCGGAGACCGGAAAGACGCCCCCCTTGACCTGGGCGTAACGGTTGTCGTCGAAGAGGCCGACGACGCTCCCGCTCAGGGCGTCCACGTAGCCGACCCACGTGCCGGTCTCGCCCGCCACGCGCAGGGTGTAGACGCGGACGAGGGTGGCGTCGTATCCGGCGCCGACCGGGCCGCGGTAGGGCCCCGCCGCCCCGGCGGCTCGCAGCGGTAGATAGAGCAGGTCGCCGTCACGGAGGATCTCCTGCACGGCCTGCCGCGGGATCGACATGTGCTCGAGCAGCCGTTGCAGTCCCTCGGCTTCGTCGATCGCCGGTTGGAGCGACGCCTTCAACCGGCTCCATCGCGGCGCGCCGAACGAGATCAGGTTGCCGTGACCGATGACGAAGAGATACCGCTCGCCGGCTACGGGAATACCGCCGACCTGCCGGTCGAAGGCGATTTGCCACGTCTCGGGGGTCAGCCGTCCCGACGCCTGCCGGTTCAGGATCAGCTCGCCGTCGTCGGCCAACAGCACGCCTCGGTGCCGCGCCATGAATCGACGGAGTCCGGCTTCGAGCGATTCCAGTGTCGGCTCGGCGCCGGGGGGGAGGGCATTGCCACTCAAGGCCATCCAAGGGATCCCTTGCCCCTCGACGAGCAGCGGCGCCCCCGACCGGCGGTCGAGGACGACCGACCACCGCGGCCCGTACGCCGCGCGGAAGCCGTCCCACCCGGCTCGCGCAACGTCCCCTGGAGGCAGGTCGTCCGGCCGCTGGGCAGCGACGTCGAGCGACTGCGACGGATCGCCGGTCGCGAGGCCATCGAACCGTGAGGGGCGCCTCTCCGCCTGGAGCGCCAGGGCCGTCCCGATGGAAGCGAAGACGATCGCGAGACCGAGAGTCCGACGCAGCCCCGCGGCCGCTCCGTGAGTTCGCATGCTGCATCCCCCAAGAGTGACGTAACGATACGCGGCGCGGGTCCACTTTCCATGAGGAATTGCATCTCGGCAGCGTCGCGGGGACGGCGAGGCGGAGTTCGAGCGGGCGTCACCCCCGGTACCCTCGACTTCCGGGCGGTTTGCCTTGCCACGTACGACTCGATCAGAGTAGAAGGTTGACCGGGAGGCATTCGACCATGTCGCGATACCTGATCGAGCTCCGCCACGACCCCGACGGAGTGGCTTGCGCTCGCTTCGTGAAGCTCATCCTGACGTCCGGCTCCCACTTCCTGACGCACGCCGACTGGGGGTGCAACGACGGCGAGCACACAGGCTGGGTGATCGTGGAAGCGGACAGCAAGGACGAGGCGCGCATGGTGCTCCCTCCTCCCTTCCGGCCGCAGGCCAGGATCGTCGCGCTGAACTACTTCACCGTGGAGGAGATGGACGCGGTGATCCGCGGCCACCGCGCCTAGCGCCACCACCCGCCACATGTCCTGGAGCGCGGCCTGCGCGTAGACTCGATCCGACAACCCGAGGCCCGGCGCGATGGAGAATCGGAAACGAATCGCCGGATGCTTGCGGCGAGCCGCAGTTGCGTCGGTCCTCGGCCTTCTGCCCGTCGCTCCGCCGGCTTTCGCCCAGGAGGAAGCACCATCGGCCGCCGCTCACAAGCGGTTCTGGCCGCACGGCTCCGAGTGGCGCCACGCGGCCTACGTCGCGCTTCGAGACCCGGGCACTTGGGCGCCGGCCGGAGGGGCCGCGGTCATCGCGGTCGGTGGATGGGATCGGCAGATCTCCGACTGGGCGGTGACGCACACGCCGATCTTCGGCTCGGTCTCGAACGCCGAGACCTGGAGCGATCGGCTCCGCGCCGCGAGCGATGTGAGCATGATCGCGACGGCGCTGGCCGTTCACGACGGCGAGCACCCGTGGCGGCTGCGGGCCAAGACTCTGATCGTCGAGGAGGTCGGCGCGATCGCCACGACCTCCGTGACGTCGCTGCTGAAGGGCGCCACCGACCGCGAGCGCCCCGACGGCTCCGACAGCGAGAGCTTCCCGTCGGGCCACGCCTCGCGCGCGTTCGCCTACGCCGCCGGGTCGCGGCGCAACCTCGAAGCCACCCAGCTCGGCCGAGGCTGGACGATCGGGCTCACCGCCGGCGTCGAGACGCTCGCGATCGGCACGGCTTGGGCCCGCGTCGAGGCCCACAAGCATTTCCCCACCGACGTTCTCGCGGGCGCGGCGCTCGGAAACTACATCTCCCTGCTCATGCACGACGCCTTTCTCGGGGCGCCCGAGAGCACGTTCGTCTCCGTCAACGTCGATCCCCGCCGACCGTCGTTCACCCTCGCGATGTCGTTCTAGGGGCAGCCGAAGAAGATGTTCCTCTCGTTCCCGCTGCTCGCGTAGCCGTACGTCCCGACGCCGAGCGAGTTCCGCGCCCGCGCGAGGTACCAGAAACCGTGCCCAGGCGTGGGTGTCGCGGCGTCGGTCGCGGTCGTCTCGAGTGTGTTGGCGGCGATACACGGCCCGAACATCTCGAAGGGGAGGTCGGCCAGGTCCCCGCGCGTCAGGTCGTGCCGGGTGAGGGGGCCGGAGGCAACGCTCCCGGACGTCCAGGTCAGGGTGACCTTGCTGGCGAACGCCAGATCCGCGACCTCGCTGGGGACGGCCCAGACCCCAGCGTCGGAGGGAGCGGCGTCGCACGCGTTGCCGTGGTCGTCGCTGTCCGAGTCGAGCTGGTTTGCGTTCGACACGGTGGGGCAGTTGTCGTCGGCCTCGCAGACAGAATCGCCGTCGGCGTCGTTCGCGGCGTCGTATGGGCAGGCGTCCGCGCTCGCGCAGAGACCATCGTGGTCGATGTCGTTCTCGAAGTCGTTGGGGCAGGTGTCGCATGCGTTCCCGAGGGCGTCGCCGTCGGAATCGGTGTTGTCGATGGTCGCGACCGCCGGGCAGTTGTCGCACGGGTCGGGGATCGTGTCGCCGTCGGCATCGCTCCCGAACGACGTGCTCGTGCGGATCCCGGCCGCGAGCTGGCGCACCTCGCCGCCCGCGCCCGCGCCCTCGGCGAGCAGCACGGCGTCCGCGGACGTCGGGGTATTGCCGGGGAGCGAGACGATCGCGTCGAGACGACCGGTGGAATCGGCGCTGGCCGTCGCGAACGACGAAGAGTAGCCCGAAGCCTCGAGACGCAGCGTGACGGTCTGTCCAGCGCCGTACCCGCCTCCGCTCACCTCGATCGACTGACCGGGAACGTACGCCACTTGGCTGCCGCTGCACGGCACGACACCCGACGGCTGCACGTACAGGTCACCGAGGGAGGGCAACAGGTCGAGAGGCGCCTCGGGGGCCTCGGCAGCGCTCGCCCCGAACGACGCGCCGGGGTTCGCGGGGATCCCCGTGATGTTGAGCGGCGCTCTCTGCGCGACACGCTCCTTCATGAAGCTCGTGAGGGTCTTCGCGTACGTGTACTGCCCCATCGCGGTCGGATGGAACCAGCTGTACCTGGGGCCCGTGTTGTCATTGATCCATCGGTCGGTCGAGCACGCGCCGTGCCCGCGGAACGCCCCGATGACCGGCACGAAGTGGACGCCGGAGGCGCGGGCGCTCGCGTCGAGCTGCGCGTTGAAGGCGTCGCCGACCGAGTCCAGCCATTGTCGCTCGGACACCGAGAAGGCGGCCCCCACGAGTCCCGTGCAGTTGCCGTCGAACAGCTTCGGGTATCCGAGCACGAAGACGGACGCGTTGTCCTGCGTCTGCGCCTTGATCACGCTGTAGAGATTCGCGGCCCGGCTCCCGACCCCGGGGATCTTGGCCGCGATGATCTGCTTGTACGAGGCGTTGCTGCCCTCGACCGGATGGTAGTTGTCGGACGCGCAGTCCGAAACGAGGGCGCATCTGATGAGAATCGCAACGAAGCCCAGGTCGTTTCCACCGGCCGACAGCGTGACCATGTCGGTGTCGCCGTTGACGATGAGATCGGTTCCGGGGGGCGCCGGATAGGTCTTGTCCAGCTGAGGCGGCTCCGTCCCGTGGGCGTTTTCGGGAGAGGACCCCCCAAACGCGCCGGGTAGCATGTTCCACGTCTCGGCGCCGCTGCAGGCGAGGAACTCCTGCGAGTTCAGATGGACGCCTTTGAAGCCGATCTTGAAGCCATACGCTTGGGTGGAGCGGTGGCACGCGTTGGGCGGCGTGGCCGAATCGGTGAAAAAGGGGCGTACCCCTTCGCCCGACGAGAAGGAGTCCCCCATCGCGACGTAGGTGATCGGACCGAGCGAGATGCTCCAGTTGTCGATCGCGGCGGTGATGTCGTACTCGGGGAAGCCGTCGATCTGGCTGTTGGCGCGGAAGTAGCCGAACGTCATCGTCGACCCGGTCTCGGAGAAGTCGGGGTGCGAGCCCGGGTCGGTGTAGTCGGGACAGGCGCCGCCGACGACCTCGATGAAGTTCCCGGCCGTCAAGCCGCCGGCGACCATGCGGTGCCAGCTCGTGTCGGTCCCGGTCGGGAAGGCGGGAAGCACGAACAGCTTCCCGCCCTGCTGGATCGCCGGTCCGGTCGCCTGCCCGCTCCCGAAGCCGTCGATCATCATCGCGTCTTCCGAGTAATGCAACGCCGCGAGCGCACCGTCGCTCGACGGGTTGTACGTCGCGGTGGTCTTGAACGCGAAGGCATAGATCGCGCCGCAGTCCTCGTTGACGTGCGTCGAGGCGACCACGTAGCCGCCCTGCACGGACATGCCGCCGGAGCCGCCGTTTCCCGAGGTGACCTGGCTGTAGCTCCAGTCGGAGGTGAAGTCGCCGTCGAAGAAATCGATCGAAGCGTTCGCCCGGGTCGACGCTGCGAGAGCGAGCGTCGCCGACACGACTGACAGGATTCTCGTGACGTTCATGGCGCCCCCCGCGCGAATGCGGCCGATCGTCCGCGGGTCGGCGGGCGATGTCAAGTGCCGCGAGGATCAGGCGGGGACCGGCTTAGAATCGTTCGTCTCGGAGGGAACGATGCCCGACCATCTGGAAGGCGGCTGCGCGTGCGGCGCCGTGCGGTACCGGCTGACCGCGAGCCCGATGTTCGTCCACTGCTGCCACTGCCTGAATTGCCAGCGTCAGACCGGCAGCGCCTTCGTCATCAACATCTTGATCGAGGACGACAACGTCCACCGTCTGCGAGGGACGCCCGTCGCGATCGAGGTTCCGCGCGACGACGGGAGCAAGCAGCGAATTCTCCGCTGCCCGACCTGCCAGATCGCGGTCTGGAGCCACTACACGCGCCCCAAGCTCTGCTTCGTCCGCGCGGGGACGCTCGACCTGCCGTCGTCCGTGAAGCCGGACGTGCACATCTACGTCCGGTCGAAGCTGCCGTGGGTGGCGCTTCCGCCGTCCGTCCCGGCGTTCGACGTCTACTACGACACGAAGGCGCTCTGGCCGCCCCAGAGCCTCGCGCGGCTCGAAGCGCTGCTGCGCTGACGGGCCGGGGCTACTTCCTCGCGATCGTGAACTTCGCGCCGGACACGCCGAGGTTCCACCCCTCGCCGGTCCCCGAGAGGGCGAGCGAGACGTTCCCCTTGGTCAGCGCCTGTGCCTCGGTCGATTTCGAGGCCCCCGCCTCGGCCTGCGCCGCCCCGTAGCTCCCGAGCACCTCCTCGAGCTTCCCGACCGGCGAGAACTTCCCCGTGCCGTCCTTGATCTCGGACTTCCCGAACGTGATCCCGCCGCCGGTGATCTTCAGGGTGACCGCGGCGGTCTCGCCGTTGTCGCAGGTGATGGTTCCCTCGCCCTTCGAGGTCTTGTAGATCGCCGACCAGCCCTTCATCGTGAACTTCATCTCGCACTTGGTCTCGCCCGCGGCCAGCGCCGGCCTCGACGAAGCCGCCGCCAGTCCGAACAGGAGCATCGCCACGAAGACGCGTCGCATGGGAAATCCCTCCGTACCCTTGCGACGAGTGTTTCACACTCCGGCGTCGGCCGCTCGCGTGTCGGGCGAGGCCCTAGGACGTCTGGTCGATCGTCAGCTTGTCGCCCTTCATCCGGATGCGAAGCTCGACCGCCTTGGATCGCCCGAGCTGGAGCTCGTAGGTCCCCGACGTGTAGGTTTTCCCGTTCTTCCCGATCACGCGTGCGGTGAGCCTGTGCTTCCCGACCGGGGCCTCGAGGGGATCCCACGTCGTCGTCTGGGAGATCAGGTAGATCGGCTTGGTGAAGCCTTCGTTGAACACCGGCGTGTCGTCGAGCGACACGACGAGGTTCCCCTGCCGGATCCAATGGCTGAGGCTGATCGTGATCTTGTTCTTCGGCGCAAGCGTCTTCGATGCGGCGGAGCTCGTCAGGGGCTTGCGGGATCCCTTCGCGGCGGCGGATCCGGCAGCGAGCCCGTCCGGCGCGAGCATCAGGAACGCGAGCGCGGCCATCACCGGGATCAGATAGCGAGCGAGCGTGCGGTCTTTCGTCGGCATGGATCGACCCTCCACGCTGAAGGACTGTCAAAACACGGGCCGAGCCACCGAGCCGTCGAAATAGCCGTCGATCCCGTCACGGCGCGCGCCGGGAGAGACCGATTCGTCATCGTCGATTACATCTTCGATCCGCGGGGAGCCTACTTCCGCGCCGCCGGGAGCCGGCTCTTCGGGATCTTCACGAGCACCGTGTACTCGGGGTCCACGATCTCGAGGATCGGCGCCTTCGCGTTCTGCGACACGAATTCGTAGGCGTCCATCTCGGCCATCCCGGTCTTCTCCTGCACCCAGCGCACCATGTCCTTGAAGGCGATGCGCGCCGCGTCCTCCAGCGGACGCGCTGCGCCGACCGACATCATCCACTCGGCGTTCTCGATCCGAGGCCAAGGCGTCTCGCGGTGCTTGATCAGATCGACCGTCAGCTCGACGTTCATCGCCCCTTCGATCGCGGTCCCCATGATCTCCCCTTCGCCCATGGCGTAGTGGCCGTCGCCGAAGGAGAGCAGCGCGCCGGGGACGCGCACGCCGAGGTAGACGGTGTTCCCGGCCCGGACCTCGGGGCAGTCCATGTTCCCGCCGAACGAGTCGGGCACGATCGTCGAGCGCGCCTCGCCGTACGCCGGCGAGACGCCGAGGCATCCGAGGAACGGGGCGAGAGGGACTTCCCAGGAGAACTTCCCGTCCTTGGATCGCGATCGCGCGACGCCCTTCGCCCGATCGACGTCGTAGAACCAGACCGTCTCCGGCAGCTCGGGGCCGAGCATCGCCGTCCTGTCCGTTCCCTTCAGCGCGCCGAATCCGGGGAACGCGACGGAGACCGCATAGTCGCGCGCCGGCTCGAGCTTCTCGATGCGGATCGCGAGCGTGTCCCCCGGCTCCGCCCCCTCGACGTAGAAGGGCCCCGTCTGCGGGTTGTCGTGTCCCGGCGTGAGCACGACGCTCGGCTTCTGGTCCGGCTTGGTGAGCGCGCCGTCGAAGCAATCCTCCGTCCACGAGACGATCCGCGTCCCGGGCGCGATGCGGTGCGTGGGCGCCACGCCTCCGAACGTGTACTTCAGCTCCTCGTGCTTCGGGACGTAGCGAAGGACGGGGTGCTCGGCGGCGCCCGCGAGCGCGGCCGCGGCGAGCGCGAGGGGGAGCAGGCTCCTTCTCATCGTGTCTCCATCCGGCCTGCTTGCCTCCGGCCGGCACGGGACCATATTCCCACTTCATGAACAGAAAAAGTGCCGTCATCGCTCTCGTGCTCGTCGCCGCGGCCCCGGCCGCCGCGTTCGAGGTCCCGCAGAACCGCCAGGAGTTCGTCGAGGCCGTCTTGGCCGGCAAGGGCGCGACCGCCGCGGAGACCTTCACGGTGGATCAGCCGCTCCACAAGATCTACGACGTGCTCGCGGAGCGGGCGAACACCTGTCTCGACGTGACGGTCAGCCGAACGGCTTACGTGGGCTACGTCGAGCACAGCTCGTCGGACTTCAACCCGACGGTGCGGCTCGCGGGGAAGGACCGGGCGGAGTTCACGCTCCAGGTCATCCACAACCCGCGGGGCGTCGGCGCGACGCCTCCTCCGAACGGCCTGTACATCATGGCCGCCGACCTCCGGTCGATCGACGGGAACAGCACGGAGATCGCGCTCTACCGGCCGACCATCGGCTTCAAGAAGATCGTCCAGAGCGTGAAGCTCTGGTTCACGGGGGACGCCGCCGCCTGCCCCAAGCTCCGCTAGCCTCGGGCTTTCGTGCGGCCTACGCGCGGGCGAGCCGTCTCGAGAGCGCGATCGACGCGAGCGTGATCAGCAACGCGAGCGCGACCCAGTCGGCGTAGGTCGCGACGATCGTACGGTGGACCGACTCGAGCGCGGCGGTCACGACCGGCGCCTGCGGCTCCAGCCCGGACCCGAAGCCCGCCTGACGCACGACGAGGAACGAGGCGGCCGCGAACGTCGGCGCGATGGCGGCGAGCCAGGGCCACGCGCGCTTCCAAGGAAAGGGGATCGGGGGCGGCGCGTACGCCTCGCGGCGTACGGCCTCCATGACCGAAGCGCCAAACCCCGACGACGGGAGGATCTCCTCCTCGCCGTCGAGGATGCGGTCGATCGGATCGTCGCTCATCGGATCCTCGCAGCGGATGGAGCCGCAAGCAGGCCCGGCAGCTTTCCTCGAAGGATCTCGCGCCCCCGCGAAAGCCTCGCCTTGATCGTGCCCTCCGGGACCCCGAGGGTTCGAGCCGCCGCGGGCACGTCCATGCCGTGGAAGTAGTACACGATCATGACGTCACGATACTTGGGCGGGAGCGTGTGGACCATCGCGCGCACGGCGCGGTCCCGGTCGGCGGCCTCGAGGCCGCCGTCCCGTGGCCGGTCGTCCCGAGGCTCTCCGACGTCCTCGAACGAGAGCGGGGCCGGGGGGATGCGCCGCAGCTCGGATCGGTAGAGGTTCACGGCGAGCGCGAAGAGCCACGTCGAGAAGGCGGATTCCTCGCGCCACCGTTCGAGCGCGCGATACGCGCGCAGGAACACCTCCTGAGCCATCTCCTCGGCGCGGCCGCGGTCCCTGCAGAAGCGATAGGCCAGGTTCACCAGCGGCCCCTGCCACCGGCGGACGATCCCTTCGAAAGCCGAAAGGTCGCCGGCGAGCACGGATCGAACGTCACTCCGGTCCTCGTCATGGGTCAACGCGGCAGTCCGTCCCGCTGGGTTCGACGAGCCACGATGGCCACCGGTTGCGTTTAAAAAGCGCAACCGGCCGGCGTGGCGCGCGGTCTCATCGGATGCGGCCGGGAGCCGCGCCAGGGAGAACGGGATGTGGGACAACAGCGTCGGGATCGCATGGCTCCTCATGTGCACGGGCGGTGCGTTCGCCCTCTATGGTTTCCTCGCCGTCAGCGTCTGGGCCGGTGCGCGGCGGCGCGAGCGGGAAGCGTACTACCGCAGCGAGATTCTCAAGAAGATCGCCGACGCACCGCAGCCGGGTGCCACATCCGCCCTCGAGCTGTACCGCGAGCAGGAGCGGGCGGCCGCGCGGCGGCGGCGGGAAGGCCTGAAGCTGGGGGGGCTGGTCACCGTCGGCGTCGGGGTCGGGATGTGGGTCTTCCTCCTTCAGGTCGCGAGCAAGGACAATGCGCACATGGTCGCCCTCATCCCGCTCTTCGCGGGGACGATGATGCTCGTCTACGTCTTCCTGCTCGCGCCGAGGGAGAAGGCATAGACTCGTCGCCATGCATCGGCGAGGGACGGTAGGCGTCCTCGTTCTTCTCGGCGCGCTGACGCCCGCGATCGGCATCGGGCCCATCGAGGGCAAGCCGATCATGGACGCGCCCAGGATCGAGCGGCCGCAGACCGTTCTCGACACCGATCGCGAGTTCGACGCAGGATCGAAGGTGACGATCGACATGCTGACGCCGGACCGGACGGCGAGCCTCGTGACGCTCGGCAAGGTCTGGGGCTTCCTCAAGTATCACCACCCGAAAGTCGTGAGCGGCGCGGTCCACTGGGATTACGAGTTGTTCCGCGTTCTTCCCCGTGTGCTCGCCGCCGACGGCGCCGGCGCGCGGAAAGCCATCCTCGAATGGGCGAAGGCATTGGGGCCCGTCCCCCCTTGCGATCCGTGCGCATCGCTCCCCAAAGGGTTGGCGATCCGTCCGGACCTGGAGTGGATCCACGACCACGCGACGCTCGGGCCACCGCTCTCCGAGCTTCTCGAGAGCATCTATCGCAACCGGCCCGCCGGTGCTGCGCAGGCCTACATCGCGCAGGGCGAGGGCGTGGGCAATCCGATCTTCCTGCGGGAGAAGCCGTATCCCACGCAGATGGTTCCGGACGTCGGGATGCGGATCCTCGCCCTCTTCCGGTGGTGGAACGCCATCCAGTACTGGTCCCCCTACCGCGACGTCATTGGTGCCGACTGGAACGCCGTCCTCCCCGAGTTCCTGCCACGATTGGTCGGGGCGACCAGCCTCGAGCGCTACCGGCTGGAGATGCTCGCGCTCATCGCGCGGCTCAACGACGGACACGCAAGCGTTTACGGCGCGTACCCGGCGCGGCCACCGCGCGGCGAGTGCCAGATCCCGGTGCGCCTGCGCTTCGTCGCCGGGAAGCCGGTGGTCGTCGGCTACAACCACGACGAGAAGGGGCCGGCGACCGGGCTGAAGAAGGGGGACGCCATCCTCGCGCTCGACGGCGAGCCGGTCGGACGGCTGATCGACGGCTGGAAGGCGTACTACTCCGGGTCCAACGACGCCGGCCGCATGGGCGTGATCATGAGCGCGCTGACCCAGGGAGCCTGCGGCACGGTCTCCGTGAGCGCGGAACGGTCCGGCGCGCCGCTCAGTCTGACGATGGAGCGCCGTCCCGCGTCCGAGCTGGACTTCAGGCACGGCTGGACGAACGACCTTCCCGGGCCGGCGTTCCGCCGGCTGTCTCCCGAGGTCGCCTACCTCAAGCTGTCGGAGGTGAAGACCGAGGCGATCTCGGACTACTTGCGCGACGCGGAGGGCTCGAAGGGGTGGATCATCGACATACGGAACTACCCCTCCGCGTTCGTCGTCTTCGCCCTCGGCGGGCACTTCGTCTCCGAATCGACCCCGTTCGTCCGCTTCACGATCGGCGACGTGGCCAACCCCGGGGCGTTTGCCTGGACGGATCCGCCTCTCGCGCTGACCCCGATCGCGCCGCGGTATTCCGGACGCGTCGTGGTGCTCGTGGACGAGGCGACGATCAGCAGCGCGGAGTACACCGCGATGGCCTTCCGCGCCGGGCCGAACGCCATCGTCGTGGGGAGCACGACGAACGGCGCCGACGGCAACGTCTCGAAGGTTCCGTTCCCTGGAGGGCTCGAGACCTCCATCAGCGGCATCGGCGTCTTCTATCCCGACCGGAAGCCGACCCAGCGTGTCGGCATCGTTCCCGACGTCGAGGCCCGCCCGTCGATCGCCGGGATCCGCGACGGACGCGACGAGGTTCTCGAAGCGGCGGTGCGTCAGATCCTGGGACCGGGCGTGCCGGACGAGAAGATTCGGGAGATCGCGAAACCCTAGAGCGCCGCGCTCAGAACAGCATCCGCCCCGCCGAGGCGCCGAGAGCGATCGCGAGCAGCCCGAGCAGTACGTTGCCGGCGACGTTCACCACGGCGAGCAGCGTCGATCCACCGCGAAAGAGCTCGAGCGTCTCGTAGCCGAACGCGGAGAACGTGGTGAACCCGCCGAGCAATCCGACGGTGACGACCGTCCGCGTCTCGGGGCTCAGCGCCTGGCGGTCCCGCACCAGGTGCATCGCGAAGCCGAGGAGCAGGCAACCGACGAGATTGACCGTGAGCGTCCCCAGGGGGAACGTCTCGCGACCGACCCGCTGGGCGAGCCCGCTGACCCAGTACCTTGCGACGGTCCCGACGCCGCCGGCGATGGCGAGGAGCAGCAGCTTCCGCAACGGAGGTCCTCCTACGATTCGTAGGAGTCATCAGCCGTCGCGGCGGTTACAGGGCAGACTCCGTTGCCTGCGCCAAGGCTAGCAGATGTTGTAGCCTGGATCAGGAGATCCCACGATGGCCAAACAAGACAGCGATCCGGCCGTGCGCAAGCACATCGAAGACTTGGTGAAGGAGGAGCACAGGCTCCGGAAGCTGGGCGCTCCGTCGGATCCGGAGCGGAAGCGTCTGGAAGGGATCGAGGTCGAATTGGACCAGTGCTGGGACCTTCTCCGGCAGCGAAGGGCCCTTCGCGAGTTCGGGGAGGATCCTGACAACGCGCGCGTCCGGCCGGCGGACGTGGTCGAGGGATACGAGCAGTAGGGTTCGTCCGCTAAGATCCCGGGTCGCGTGCCTCACCTCCTTCCCGCTCTCATCGCGGTCCTCGCGCTCATCGGCCTCGCGTCGGTGATCGCGCCGCGGCTCCGGATGCCCGCGCCGGTCTTCCTTGCGCTGGCCGGGATCGTCTGGGCGCTCGTGCCGTTCTTCCACGCGCCCATGTTCGACCCGCACGTCGTGCTCGCGGTCTTCCTCCCGCCGCTGTTGTACGCCGACGCGTGGCAGGCCTCGTGGCACGACTTCCGACGCTGGCTGCGGCCGATCCTCTCCCTCGCCATCGGCCTCGTCGCCTTCACGACGCTGTGCGTCGGCCTCGCCGCCAAGCAGCTGATGCCGGAGCTGCCCTGGGCGGTGTGCTTCCTCATCGGAGCGATCCTTTCGCCGACGGACACGGTGGCGGTCCACGCCGTTCTCTCCCAGCTTCGCGTGCCGCGGCGCATCACCGCGATCCTCGGGGGCGAGAGCCTGGTCAACGACGCCACCGGCCTGCTCGGCGTCCAGCTCGCCATGATCGTCGTGCTCACCGGCGTCTTCGAGGCGGGTACGGTGGCCGTGCAGTTCGTGCGCATCGCCGGGCTCGGCGTCGCAACCGGCGTGATCGTCGGGCTCGTCGCCGTCGGCATCAACATGCGTCTCCGGGGGACGGCGCCGCTGTTCGTCTTCTCCTTGTTCGCGCCGTATCTCGCGTTCGAGCTCGCGGAGCGCCTCGGCGCATCGGGCGTGCTCGCGGTCGTCGTCGCGGGATTCGTCGCCTCGTGGCGTCTGAACGTCATCCCCCCGGAGAGCCGCGTCGATCTCACCGGGATGTGGGAGGTCCTGACGTTCGGCTTGAACGGGCTGATGTTCCTGTTCGTCGGTCTCGAGATCCCGCGACACCTCGGCGCGGGGCCGGGAGCGGCGCCGTTTCCCAAGGGAACGGGGCTCGCGATCGCGGTCGTGGTCATCCTCGCGCGCATCGTCTGGATCTGGCCTGCGGCCTACATCCCGCTCTGGCTCCTCCCGCGCATGAGGAAGAAGGAGGGGGGTTACCCGCCGCCGCGCGCGGTGGTGCTCGGGAGCTGGTGCGGCGTGCGCGGAGCCGTCTCGCTGGCGGCGGCGCTGGCTCTGCCGCAGGCGCTCCCCGGAGGCGCGCCGTTCCCCGGTCGCGGTCAGATCGAGGCGGTCGTCCTCGTCACGATCGTGGTGACGCTCCTCGGGCAAGGCTGGACCCTCGGTCCGCTCGTGCGATGGCTCCGGCTGCCGAGCGATCCGACGACGGAGAGCGAGGTCCGGCGGGCGCGGGAAGAGATCCTCGCGGCGGGGGTCGCGCGGCTCGACGGGTTCTGCAACGAGGAGAAGTGCCCCGTCGCGGTCTTCCGGTATCGCGACGTGATGACCGACCGCCTGGCCGAGCTCCGGGCCAGCGACGACTCCGAGCGCGCGCAGGCGGTCCGCCGCCTCGCGATCGCGCGCGACGTCCGGCAGGCGGTCTGGGAAGCCCAGTCCGCCGCGCTCCTGCGCTTGCGGGACGCCGGCGTCATCAACGACAAGACCCACCAGGATCTGCAGCTCGAGCTCGACCGGGAGCACGGCGATCTGGTCTCCGCCATGGCGTGACGTAGCGCGGCCTGGAGTATGCTTCCCCGAGTCCGGGACCATTCCTTGAGCGTACGCAAGCTTCTCAAGCGCATCGCGAAGTGGGGCGCCATCGCGCTCGGGCTCCTCCTCGTCCTGTTCGCCGTCCTGTTCGTCATCGCCTACGCTCGCTCGGACAACGACTGCGAGAGCTACGCCTCCGCGCACGGCGATCTCATGAAGGCGATCGTGTACTGCGACTACGGGCTGGCGGACGTGCTGACGCTGCGGGAGATCGAGAAGCCGACTCCGGCGGACGATCAGCTCCTGGTCAGGGTCCGCGCGGCCTCGATCAACCCTCTCGATTGGCATTACATGCGTGGGACCCCGTACCTGATGCGGATGGGGACCGGCTTGCGCAAGCCGAAGGTCACGCGACTCGGCGTCGATTACGCGGGGACCGTCGAGGCGGTCGGCAAGAGCGTCACCCGGTTCAAGCCGGGGGACGAGGTCTTCGGCGTGAGAAGCGGCGCCCTCGCGCAATACGTCTGCGTCGGCGCGGACCGCGCGGTCGTCCCGAAGCCGGCGAGCATCACCTTCGAGCAGGCGGCCGCGGTCCCCGTGGCGGCGATCACGGCGCTGCAAGGATTGCGCGACAAAGGTCACGTCCAGCCCGGGCAGAAGGTCCTGATCAACGGCGCGTCGGGAGGCGTGGGAACCTTCGCCGTCCAGATCGCGAAGGCGCTCGGCGCCCGCGTGACGGGCGTCTGCAGCACGCGGAACCTCGAGATGGTGCGCTCCCTCGGCGCCGACGACGTCATCGACTACACCAAGGAGGACTTCGCCACGCGTCCGGAGCGGTTCGACGTGATCCTGGACAACGTGGGAACGCGCCCGCTGCTCGACTTCAAGCGTGTGCTCGCGCCGAAGGGGACGTACGTCATGATCGGAGGCGGTGGGCCGAACGAGGGACGCTGGGTCGGTCCCATGGCGCGGCCGGTCAGAGCGCTGCTTCTCTCGCCGTTCGTGGGCCAGAAGTTCGTGATGCTCCTGGCGGACGTGACTCCGCAGGACCTGACCGTCCTGAGCGAGATGATGCAGTCCGGGAAGGTGACCCCGGTCATCGACCGCCGGTATCCGCTGAGCGAGGTCCCCGCGGCGATCCGCTATCTCGAGGAAGGGCACGCTCGAGGGAAGGTGATCATCACGACGGAATGACGAGGATCGTCTCGCTTTTGCCGAGCGCGACCGAGATCGTCTGCGCGCTCGGGCTCGAGGACCGGCTCGTCGGCGTCACGCACGAGTGCGACTATCCGGAGTCGGTTCGAGAGCTGCCCAAGGTCACCCGGACGCTGATCCCGACCGAAGCGTCGAGCGCCGCGATCGACCGGCTCGTGCGCGACCACCGGCGCGCCGATCACGCCCTCTACACGCTCGACATCCCCGCGCTCGAGGCGCTGCGGCCCGACGTCATCGTCACCCAGACTCTCTGCGACGTGTGCGCGGTCGCCGACGAGGAGGTCCGCGCCGCCGCGCGCGCCCTCGAGAGCGCCCCCCGCGTGATCCACCTGGAGCCGCAGCGCCTCTCGGAGGTCCTCGCCTCGATCCGGCAGGTGGCCGTGGAGGTCGGCGTCCGCGAGCGCGGAGACGCGATCGTCGCGGGGCTCGCCTCCCGGGTCGAGGCGGTCGTCGCGCGGAGCGCCCGCGTCCGCAACAGGCCCCGCACGGTCCTCCTGGAATGGGTCGATCCGCCGTTCTCCTGCGGCCACTGGAATCCGGAGCTGGTAGAGATGGCCGGCGGCTCCGAGCGCCTCGGCCGGGCAGGGGAGAAGAGCCGCACGCTCCGATGGGACGACGTGATCGACGCCGAGCCTGCGGTCGTGCTGATCGCCTGCTGCGGCTTCGGCGTCGAGCGCACGCTCCAGGATGCGGCGCTGCTCGCCTCGGTTCCCGGTTGGGACGGCTTGCCCGCGGTCCGCTCGGGACGCGTCTACGTGACCGACGGGTCCCAGTACTTCAGCCGGCCCGGTCCGCGGCTCGTCGACAGCCTCGAGGTCCTCGCGCACGCGCTGCACCCGGACATCCATCCGCCCCCCGCAACGGCGCCCGCTGCGGTGCCGTTGGCCGGAGGCGTCGTCCGTTAGCGCCGCCAGCAGCACCGAACGGCCCATCGCGGTATATCCTCAGTCGAATCGGCACGGGGGAGGGGAGGTCTCATGAACGTTCGCAAGGAGTACGCTTCGCCCAGGGTCGTGCACACGGAGACGCTGGAGGCTCGCGCGGTGAGTTGTACCAAGTCCAACGATTCCGCGTGCGGCTCGGGGCCAATTCAAAGCTGACCTGCGCCGCGGACGACTCGGTACGGTATGTCTTGGGTTCGAAGCGGTGCGGTACGGGGAACGGGAGGGATCATGAGCAACCAGGAATCCGTGGAGAGCTCCCGCAAGGAGTACTTTCCGCCGAAGCTCGTGCACACGGAGAAGATCGAATTCCGCGCGGTGACCTGTGCGATGGCGAACGATGCGCAGTGCGGCGCGGGGCCGATTCAGAGCTGACTTGCTTCGTCGGCGCATGACCGCGGCCGCTCCATGAGGCGGATCGGGCTGATCGGCTGCGGCGTGGTCGGGGAGCGCCTCGGCGCGAGGATCCTCCGCGCGGGATACGAGCTTCGGATCCACGATCGACATCAGGAGAAATGCCGGGGCCTGCTCGCCCAGGGAGCGGTGTGGGCAGGGGGCCCGGCCGAGCTGGGCCTTTCGTGTGAGGCTGTCGTGTCGGCGCTTCCTCGGGCCGAGGACGTTCTCGACGCGCTGCTCTCCGGCGACGGCGCCTGGTCGACGATGCGCCCCGCGACCCTCCACGTCGACACATCGACCATCGGCGTCGCCTGCGCGCGCGCTCTCCACGGCGAGGCGGCGAAGCGGAGGATCCGCTACCTCGACGCCCCCTTGTCGGCAGCGGAAGCGACGGAGTCGGGTCCCGGCCTCACGTTGTTCGCGAGCGGGAATGCGGACCACTACGACCTCGCGCGCCCGCTCCTCCAGGCGATGGCCGAGCACGTGCACTTCGTGGGCGGGCCGCCGGGAAAGGGCCAGGTCGTCAAGATCGTGAACAACCTCGCCAGCCACGCCATGACCGTCGTGCTCGCGGACGCGCTCGCGATGGGGCTGAAGGCCGGCGTCTCGATCGAGCTGCTCCGCGCCGCGCTGCACGACGGGACCGCGCAGTGCCGGCTGCTGGACGAGATGCTCCCGGCATCGTCGTTTCGCGGGGACTGGCGGCCGGGGCTGAGGCTGGATCTCGCGATCAAGGACCTGGCGCTTGCGGAGGAGCTCGCTTCCGAGACCTCGGTCGATCAGCACGCGCTCGCAAAGGTGCGCGCGATCTACGAAGACGCGGTGCGGCGCGGCTGGGGGAGCCTCTCGTCCCACGCGGTGCTTCGTCTGCAGGAAGAGGCGGCGGGGGTGTCGTTCCGGTCGGCGATTTTCGAGCGCATCCCAAGCTCCGGCGGCCCCCGGAGCGACCGGGAGCCGCCGGCGTGAGCGAGGGTCACTCCCAGAAAGTGTCGGCCTTCGGGTCGCGTCCTCCCGGCGGGATCGGCAAGGGGACGGTGTTGTGGACGGGCGGGATCGTGCGCAGGTACGCGAACACCGCCTTGAGATCGTCGTCGCTCATCTTGCCGTAGTTGAACCAGGGCATCGGCGGAAGCAGCGGCCGGGACTGTCCCCAGTGCTTCCCGGTCCGCAGCGTGTTGATGAAGATCTCCTCGTTCCA